>RBWB01581042.1_pt1 | contig 58110 bp, 55 predicted proteins | sample 2014201 | NCBI WGS metagenome assembly RBWB01 (sample SAMN10133834, study PRJNA383868) | Human oral metagenome, whole genome shotgun sequencing project. | isolation source: supragingival plaque isolated from 88 juvenile twins | host: Homo sapiens | place: Australia
AATTCTTTATATCCATCTGTTATAGCTCCAAAAGAAAAACCTCCTGCCCAAACAAACTCTATATCTGGTAACATTTTTGCTACTTCTACAAAATCTAAAACTCCTTTTCTTGTTTGAACTTGACCTACTCCAAGTACAATAAATTTATCTTTAGAAATATTAAATTTATCTTTAATTTTTAATACTTCATCTTTAGATTTTTTGTAAAATTTATCTCCTGATACATAGTTAGGAATATAAAATATTTTTTCTCTTTTTATTCCTATATTTACTAAAGAATTTATAAATATAGGATTTACTACTATTAAATAGTCAGCTTGTTTATAAAAACTCATAACATATTGTTTAAATATATCAAATGCTGGCCATGGAAGTTTAATACTACCATCTAATGTTTCAGGTAAAAAATGTACATACATAACATTACAATTTTTACTTTTATCCATCATTTTAAAATAATTTTTTAACTCTATTGTATGAAAATGATTTATATCACATTTTTTATTAGAATCTATTAATATTTCAAAATCATCAAATTTTTTATCTTTTAAAAGATCAACTAATTCTAAATATACACTTCCAACTCCTTGACCTTCTACTTTGTCAACAAGACCTGCTAACATATTAATTTTTATTTTTTTATTTTCCATTATCTTCTATAACTCCCATTCTTCTATTAACAGAATTATGTTCTTCTTCTATCTTTTCATTTCCTAACAAATAACTATTAGAAACTTTTAAATCACTTGGTTTATGTAATATTTCTCTATCAAAAAATATAGGTTCTATTTCTTTTTCTTCTTCTTTTTCTTTTATCTCAACTTTATCATAAGTTAATGTTTCATTGTTATATACTAAACCTTCTTCTTGATAAATATTTTTAAATCTTTCTCTAAACTCTGGTAATGCTTTAATAATAACATCACTATATATTAATTTAGTTTCTCTAATAGCTTTTTCAAAATCAGTTATATCCACTTCTTTTCTATTATCGAATACTGCATAAGAAAATGCACTTTTAAGAAGAGTTAAGCTACAATCTGGATATCTACTCCCAAGTTCATAAACTCTTTTAAATTCACTAGTTATTTCAGTAATAAATTTAAATATAAGTTGTTGTATATATGAACTGTACTTCATCTTTATTCCAGTTTCTTTTTCTATTTTAGGAAGTGTACCAACCATTATTTGTACTGTTTCATCTGCTGTTACTTCTCTTACATCAATTCTTTGAAAACGTCTAGTAAAAGCTTTATCTCTTAAAATATATCTTTCATATTCTTCAGTAGTAGTAGCACCTACTATTTTAATACTACCTCTTCCTAAACCTTCTTTAAAGATATTAGCAAAGTCAAGTGCAGTATCAGAATTTGAATTCATAAGCATATGTATTTCGTCTATAAAAAGAATAGTCTTAGGTTGTTTTTTTAATTCTTCTATTAATATTTGAACTTTAGATTCACCTTTTTCAGTTGTACCTAACATAGCTGCAGTTTGAATATTAATTATTTGAAAATCTTTTAAAAATTCAGGTACTTCACCAATTTTCATTTTATATGCTAAACCTTCTATAATAGCAGTTTTACCTACCCCAGGTTTACCTACTAATATGGCAGACTTTTCTACAGTTAAAAGTAGTAATATAAGTTCTTTTATTTCTCTATCTCTTCCTATAGCAGGATTAGTTATATACTCTTTAGTAGTATAATTAGTACCATATTCTTGTAATATACTTTCATTCATCTTCTATTAACCTCTTAATTAACTTAATAAAGTTATCTTGATTAGATTTATAAACTTTAGGTTTAAATTTAGATATTTTTTTTATATTTTCTTCTAAATCGTCTACTTCTTTACATCCTAAAATATAATTATCTAAACTAAATGCTTCAATAAGTTCTAATTGATGATCATTTACATGTTCATTATATTTTTTAAGTCTTGGAACTGCTATAATTTTCTTATTATATTTTAAAGCAGTAAGTATAGTTCCAACTCCTCCATGAGTTATCAAATATGAACAATTTTGTAAATATTTATCAAATTCTTCCATAGACATAAAATCTATACATTTTATATTTTCACTTTTATACTTAGTAGATCCTAACTGAACTATTACATCTTCTTTTATTACATTATTCTTTTTTAATTCATCTATTTTTTCTACTAATCTAATAAATGATTTATCTTGTGTTCCTAAACTTACAAATATCATTAGTAAATAAGTCCTCCATATACACTATCTTCATATAAGTTTTTCATATCTTCCCATTGAACAACGAAATATGTTACCCATTTTTCAACAATTTTGCCAGTCATAGTCTTAGTTTTTCTATTTGCCATTGTTTCTATATAAATACTTTTCTTTTTAAAAAGTTTAGCAATAAATATCATGGCTACACAAGTATGTGCTCCTGTAGTAATAATTACATCTGGTTTAAACTTAATGAATATAATAAAAGATTTAATAAAATTAAAAATAAATTTAAAAAAATAACTAAATAAATTTTTTCTAGTTCCATATACTAAATACTTAACATTATATTTGTCCTTTAGTGATATTGTCGATTTATCTTTTTCAGTAACTAATAAATAATCATAGTTAGAAAATAAACTTTTAAGTTGTAAAAGTTCATTTAAATGTCCACCTGTAGAAGAGATAAATAATACTTTCTTTTTCATACTATCACCTATTAAATTATATCATATCATTTTATCTAATATATAAAAAAGAGAAATATAAATTTACATCTCTCTTAATAAATCATTATATTTTTTAAATAATGTAACTTTTTCTTCTTCAGTCAAAAAACTATATTTTATAGCATTTAAATTAGATTTTATAATTCCTTCTATAGTAACTAATCTATTATCTATAAGTTTTTTATATTCTCTAGATAAATCTATTTCAGAAACTAATCTATTATCAGTATTTATAGAATAAGTAACACCTAAAAGTGAAAATAATTTTATAGGATGATTTTTATAAATATCAACACTATTTGTCTGTACATTAGATGTAGGACATAATTCTAATAATATATTGTTATCTTTTAATTTATTAATTAAATCAAAATTATCTATTGATCTAATACCATGACCTATTCTTTTAGCATGCATATTAAGTGCTGCTTCTACTTCTTTATAATTAGTGGATTCTCCAGAATGAATTGTTATTGGTATTTTTAATTCATTAGCATAATCAAATAAATCTTTAAAGTCTTTAGTAGGATAACTATCTTCATCTCCTGCTAAATCTATTCCTACTACTTCTTTTTTCAAATGTTTTTTAGCTAAATTAATAACTTTCATATTATTTAATTTAGAATCATTTCTCATCATACATAATATAAGTTTTACTTTAAGTTTCTTATCCTTATTTAATTCTTCATATACTATATCTATAAATTCATCCATAGATATATAAGAAATATGTTTTAATGGAGCATATCTTACTTCTGCATATATAACATTATCTTTTATTAAATCTTCTCTTAAACTAGAAGCAAGTTTTCTTATTAAATCTGGTATTTGAAGTAACGATACTGCATAATCAAATTTATCTAAGTAATCTTTTAAACTAGACAATTTTTCTCCTGCTGTCATTTTTTCTTCTAATACTTTTTTATCCTCTTTTGTTATTTCACTAATTTTATCTATATTCAAGGAACCATCTAAATGAACATGAAGTTCTATTTTTGGTATTTTTTTTAAATCTATCATAAACTTTCTAAAGCAATAATGAACATTTTATCCATCGCTTCTTCTCTTTCTTTTGAACTAATATCTATATCTTTAAAAAAATGATTAGATACTGTAAGCAAACATGCTGCTTTTTTATTTAAAACTTTAGCATTGTGAAATAAAGCAAAAGATTCCATTTCTGTACCTAAACAATGATTTTTCTTGTACATATCTAAATGATTTATATAATCGCTATAAAACACATCTGAAGAATATATTCTTCCTTCATGTAATTGAATATTTAATTTATTTGCACTTAATTTTAGTTTATTATTAACATCTATATTTGGATAATTTAAATTACTAAGAGTATTATTTTGTACTTTAGCATAACTTGAATCACTATAACTTTCAGTAACTAAAACCACATCTAAAGCTTCTAATTCTGATGCATATGCACCTACACTTCCAACTCTAACTATAACATCAACATCATAGTCTTTATATAGTTCATAGCTATATATTCCAATTGAAGGCATCCCCATACCATGAGCCATAATTGTAACTTTCTTACCTTTATAGTTTCCAGTATATCCATACATAGCTCTTACCGTATTAATTTCTTTGATGTCTGTTAAGAACTTATTTGCCATAAATCTAGCTCTATTAGGATCTCCTGGCATTATAACTATTTTTGCTATATCTTCTTTTTTAGCTTCTATATGTGTTGACATTATTTCTTCATCCTTTCTATCATTAATTTAAGATTATTACTAGCTAATCTTTCAGTTTCTTCACTCTTATCTATAACTTCTTGTTTTATATATCTAATAAATTGATCAAGAGATTCATCATTATTTCTTGCAGTATAATCCATAAAGTCCCTAAGTTCTTCTAATTGATTTACAACAAGACCTGCTATAGCTCCAGTATTAACTAAATCATATAAAGCATCTTTATACTTAATAAAACTTAAATTTATCTCTTCTCTTAAATCTTTTAAAGTTTCATAATATAAATTAATTTCTACTAAATTTAACAATCTTTCCATAATTTAATCCTTATTATAATTATAATAAATTTAAGCTTAATTTTATATTTTTTTATATATTTTATATTTATATAGTAAAGAAAAAAACAATTAGTTAATTACTAATTGTTTTAATTATTTATCTTACCAATTTGATGAAGATGTATTAAATGAATCATTGTTATATCCAGTAGTATCTACTGTTGACCAATCACTGTTTGTAGTTTCTTCATTTTCTTCACTTAATTCATCATCTTGTTTGTTTTTAGACATTAATGCAGCTCCACCTAATCCTACTGCTCCAAGTCCTAAAGCTCCAAGTCCTGCATATTTAACCCAATCTGAACTTGATCCTGTATCACTTGGTAATGAATCATCTGTTGTAGCTGTAGATAAATCTGTTAAAGATGAATCTTCAGTTGATTGATTTTCAGTAGTTGGATTATTTTCTCCTTCTGATAATGTTGGTAAATCTTCTTCTAAAGTTTTATCTGCTTCATTTAATTGTTGTTGTTCATCTGGTGATGTATTTGATTTTAATAAATCATCTAATACTTTGTTAGAAGCATCTTCTCCACCGGTTGATAGTTTACCTAAATTATCTGCTGGTGTTTGTGGTGTTGTTCCTGAACCACCACTACCAGTACTTGATGGTGTTAAACTTCCACCTCCTGTTGAGCCTGATGGTGTGTATCCTCCACCACCACTACCGCTTGGAGTATATCCTCCACCTGAAGTTGTTCCTGATGGTGTATATCCTGATCCTCCTGTTGAGCCAGTTCCTGTATTATTAGTTCCACTAGTACCATTATTAGATGTTGTATTTGTATTATTTCCTCTTAATCTACTTAAAAGATCTTCTATAACACTATTTCTTCTTTCACCATTATTAGATGTAAATGGTTTTTCACTAGCTTGTTGTGAAGAAGTTCCTGCAGCAGGACCACCATTATTTTGTGGTGTTGTTCCTTGAGATGAATTATTAGCTGGAGTTGCTCCACCAGTACTTGTTGGAGTTAAACCTCCACCACCTGTGGAACCTCCTCCTCCAGAACGTCCACCTCCAGAACCAGATCCTCCACCTGATCCTGAAGATCCAGATCTTCTCTTCATTTCTTCTGTTTCTTTTGCTAAATCAGAAGCTTGAGAACCTTCTAATTCTTGTTCTGAAGAAATTAATTGTCTTAAGAAATCAATATATTTTAATAATATATCATCTATTTTACTTACTATAGGACTTAATGCATCAAGAAATTCTTGTCTTTTCTCTTTAAAATCCCCTTCATCATCTGCATTTAAATAATCTACTATCTTTTTTATTTCCATAAATAAATTATTTATATTTGTTTTAGACTTATCTAACTTACCAGCATTTTCTGCTAAAAGTGCTAAATTTACAACTTTATTATTCATAATACATACCTCACACTAACTCTTATTTATCTAGCACATCTGCTTTTCCAGCATTAGCACCTTCATCATCTGCATGTTCAGACAATCTTGTTTTTTCTTTATTCATGTAATCAGTAAAAGTAGTATCAACAAAATTTGCTAACTCATTTTTAGTTTCTGTAAGCTTATTAACATATGCTTCTTTTGTTGTTCCTTGCCAATCTTGCTCGCTAGTATTAATAATTTTTGATATTTCTTCTACTTCTTGAATTAAATTACTAGTTTCTCTAGCAACATTAGCTATTGCTTGTTCTGTTTCATTATAATTAAATTTAAATCCATCACTCATAGTAGTATCTCCTATTCTTTTATTATTGTATAATAATTAAACGAAAATATCAAAGTTTTTTACTAACTTTATGTAAAATAAAAGAAAAATACTTCTAAAAAGAAGTATTTTTATCTTTTTTACTAATTTAATTAGTTTTTGAATGCTGTCATTCCAGCTATCATGCTTCCTAATTCGTTTGCTTGAGAAGCTTCTAAGTTTTGACCTTCAACACCTACATCATTTTTAACGAAATTTTCAAATCTTGTTAAAGTTTCGCTAACTTGACCAGCTGTTTGTTTAACCATTCCATGTGCTTCTTCAAGAGGATTTACTCTTGCACCTTCAATTATACCTGCAGCATATAAGTTATTTAATCCTTGAGAAAATTTGTTCATTGAATCAACAATATCTTGTCTTAAATTACTTAATTGAGATGTATAATTGTTTAAATCTGTTATTGAAATTCTTCTTTCATTCATTGTTCAAATTCTCCTTTCCTTATATTCCTAATTCGCTATCAGCTCTTTTAGCATCTGCTAGTTCTTTTTGGAAACTATCTTCTGCTTGTTTTCTTAGTTTATCAACAACTTGTAACATTCCTTCTGCTTGTTGATTTAATTTTGTTGTATATCTTTCAACAGTTGAAGAATATGCTTGAGCATCACGTCCTACCCAACCTGATCCTACTACACTTGATGTTACATTTTTAACTTGATTTGTTTGTTGAGCCATTTCATTAGCTGCTTGTGCCATTCTATCAAATTCACTAGCTGCTTCTTGATATTTAATTACTACTCTATCTACATTTGACATAGTATCTAATCTCCTTCCTACCTTATGATTAAAGTATATAATAATTATAAATATAATTCAATAATTTTTATATTATACTTTACATTATTTTAATTTTCTTTATTACTATCTGAACAATATCCCATAAAACCATCTAAATAATAACTTCTAAAAGATACTTTAGCAGTCTTTAAAAATTCATTTATTAATTTTTCACCTTTTACTTTAAATAAATCATTAGAAGTAATAATTTCTGTTTGATAAAAAGTTATATCATCTTTTTTATTTTTATATAACTCATAATAATTATAGAAGTATACATTACTACTATAAGTTTTTTCTAATATTAAACAATCAAAACTAGATTTTTTATATGTCTTAACTTTTAAGTTATCAACATATTCATTTTTTTCTTCATCTAAATTATATCTATTATTTTTAAATAAATTATCTATTTTTTCTCTACTTAATAATGTATCTGCTATTTCATCATCTTTTTCTAATAGTTTTTCTTTAGTATAAAATATCTTAGGATTATTAATTTCTTCATTATTATAAATATCTGCTATAAAGTATCTATTTAAATCTTTAGGCATATAATAATCTTTATTCATTTCACCTACTATAATTCTACTTTCATCTTTTCTTTTATAAATTCTAAAATTAACATTACTAGATACTCTTTTAGTTAATTTATTTAATATTTTCATAGTATCTTCATCTAATTTAACAACTGATGTTAAACTAGCTAAATTTTCTTTTTTATTAATAGAATATCTTCTTAAAAAAGTATTAATATCCATATTTGAAAAATATTTTATTTTTGAATACATATTATTTTGATAACTATATGTATCTTCCGCTAAATTAAATAAATAGCTATATTTTGAAATAGTTACTTTATTATATGCTATTGAATTATCTAAAGAAAAAATTATTTCATTAGGTATTTTATATCTATCTAACATTTCTTTAAAAATAATACTAAGTGAAAGTGGATTTAAATCTCCTAAAATTATACCTTTTAAATCATTTACTTTAGAAAAGTAATCTATATCATAATTAGTTCTTAAATAATCATATATCATAAATACTTTTGGAAGTGGTTTTAAATTATTTAAAATAACTTCTTCTATCGCTTCCATTTGTCTTATAATTTCTCTTAATTCAAAAATACTATATATATTTTGTTCTCTAACATAAGATAAATTATTATATTTACTTACATACTCTTTATTATATGGACCTTTTACTTGAATTTTTATATTTTTAACATCCATTAAATCATTTAACATATCACTAGTTAAATCAAGAGTATTATTGATAACAACAAGTAAATTAGATGAAGCATTAGTACTTTTAAAATTTTTTATATCATTTATATCTTTTAAAGTTAATTTTTCTATCTCTAACATGTAATCGTATTTCATACTTCAAACTCCTTATAACTTAAATTATGGATTCCATTTTCTAAAACACATACATTTCTTTTAATTAGAGAATTTATTAACTTCTTATTATTATCATAAAAATTGTTATCAATTATCAATACTTTTAATTTCATCATATCATTTAAAAATGAAATATCTTTAATATCTGTATTATCTATTGCTAAATATTCTATTAAATTAAATATACTTAATATATTTTCTCTTTCTACTTTAGAATTTGTTAAAGTTAATGAAGATAAATTAGGTAAATCTTTTAAAAACAATATATCAACTTTCTTCATATCTATTAAGGAAAGTTTATTTAAAAATTTAAAATTATTTAACTTATCCATATTATTAATATAAGTATTATTTAATATTAATGTAGTTAATTTTTTAGTGCTTAATTTTTCTATATCAAAAACTGATGAATTAACTAATCTTAATGATTTTAAATTTTGTAATTTAAGTATTTCATTTAAAAAACTTTCATCACATGGCATATTTTTAATAGTTAAAGTTTCAAGAGATACAAAGTATTTAAATATATCACTTGATACTTCAAAATATAAATTATCTGCACATGGATCTATTTCTAATTCTTTTAATTTAGATAATTCAAATATATCAAAATTTAAACGTTCAACCCCTAATTTAAAAGCAATATATCTATTAAGATTATCACTTGTAAAATGTATCATTTTATTCTCCTTTTACTAATTTTATACTTACAACTTTACTTATACCTTCTTCTTCCATAGTTATACCATACAAGCTTTTGGCATATTCCATAGTTTCTTTTTTATGAGTAACTATTAAAAAATCAGTCTTATCACTATACTCTTTTATATATTCACCAAATTTTAAAACATTTTCTTCATCTAATGCTGCTTCTACTTCATCAAATATACAAAATGGAGTATCTTTAATTTCTAATATCGCAAAAATTAACGATATAGCTGTTAAAGTTTTTTCACCTCCAGATAGAAGAGATATACTAGATAATTTTTTACCAGGTGGTGTTGCATTTATTTCTATTCCTGTTTCTAATAAATTATCAGGATCTGTAAGTATTAATTCTGCTTCTCCTCCTCTAAAAAACTTCTTAAATATTTCTTTAAAATGAGTATTTACTTCATAAAAAGTCTTTTTAAACTCTGTTTCTACATAATTGTCTATTTCATTAATCATTTGATTAAGTGTATCTTTAGCATTTAATAATTCTGTTTCTTGAGATTCTAAGAAAGTATATCTTTCATTTACCTTTTTATATTCTTCTATTGCAAGTAAATTTACAAAACCTAAAGATTTAATTTCTTCTTTTATATTAAGAATCTTTTCTTCTGCTAAACTTTCTTCTATTTCTAATATATATTTATTTCTAGCATTTTCATAAGTAATAGAATAATCTTCTCCTAAAATTTTAAGATTATTATCTATCTTGATATTTTTAGTATTTATAGATAATTCTAAATTTTTTATATATAAATTAACTTTATTTACTTCTAGTTCTATAGATCTTTTAGTTGATTCTAGAACTTCTAAATCTTCTCTTAATTTTTTTATTTCTTTTACTTCTTTTTCTTTTTCCAAACTAAGTAAATTTTTTTCTTTTTCTTTTTCATAATAGTCATTAGATATTTCATCTAAGACTTTATTATTTTCAGATTTATCTATAACTTTTGTATTAAACTCTAAATCTTCTATAAGTTTTATTTTTTCTGCTTTTAGTTCTTCTTTATTTGCTATATTTTGTTTTAAAAAATTTAATTTTGAAGATAAATCAAATATTTCTTTACTAATTAAATCTTTCTCATTTATATTTTTTTGATTATCTAATTCTAATTCTTCTTTTACTTTACTATCTATTTTTATTTTTTCTTTTAATTCTAAAATTTCTCTTTTACTACTTAGTAAGTTATCACTAATTTTAGAAAATCCACCAGTTAATGAACCATATGGATTAACAACTGATCCATCAAGTGCAATAACTTTATATTTTTTATTAACTGCATTACTTATTAAAAATGCATCATCTATTGTTTTTGCTACTAAAGTAGTTCCAAATAAACTAGATATTATATTACTGTATTTTAGATCATATTCTAAAATATCAGATAAAACACCTAAAAAAGAGCTATTAGATTTTAGATGATTTATATCATAAATTTCTCTTTTTTTAATACTAGTTAAAGGATAAAAAGTAAGTCTTCCTATTTTATTATTTTTTAAATATTCTACTGCTTGTTTTGCACTATATTCATCTTTTACTATTAAATTATTTCTAATTGGACCTATAGATATTTCTTTTATAATTTCATATTTTTCATCGCAAGAAATAACTTCTTCTATAGTTTTATCTATTCCATTTAATCTAGGATTATTTAGAATTGAAGATAAAGCTTTATTATAAGAGTTTTTATTATCTATAAAATTTTCTAAATAATTTAATCTAGAATTAGAGTAATCTATACTTCTTAATATTTCATTTATTTCTTTAGTTATTGAAGATATTTTATTTTCTAAATTTTCACTTTTCTCATATAAAGTGTTCAAATCTTTTTCTTTAGTTAATTCTTCTTCTTTAGCTAACTCTATTTCCTTTGATAAAATATCTTTATTTTTTGTTTCTTTTAAAATTTCTTCTTTTATATTAACTAATTCTAAATTAACTTTATCTTCTGATAAATTATATTTTTCATCTTTTAATAATAGGTCTTTTTTTAAAGATAACTGATTAACTATATTTGATAAATTAAGTATTTTATCATTATAATTATCTATAATAATTTCTTTTTCTCTAATATTTTTTTTATAATTTTCTATTTTTAAAAATGTTTCTTCATCTTCTTTTTCTAGAGCTATTTTTTTATCATTTTGCTTTTCTAATTCTTTTTCTTCTTCCTTTAAACTATTATTATCTTTATATATATTTTCAGTAATTAATGAAATTTCTAAATTTTCTAACTCTTCTTTTAAGTCTGTATATTTTCTAGCATTTATACTTTGTTCTTTTAAGGGATCAAGTTGCAATTTTAATTCATCTAATATATCTTTTACCCTATTTAGATTATCATCTACTTTAATTAGTTTTCTAGTTGTTTCTATCTTTCTTTCTTTATATTTTGCTATTCCTGCTGCTTGTTCTATTATTGTTCTTCTATCAAGAGATGAATTTGATAAAATCTTAGCTATTTCACCTTGTCCTACTATAGAAAAAGCATTTTTACCTATTCCTGAATCTAAAAATAAATCAACGATATCTTTAAGTCTTACTTTTTCACCATTTATAAAATAATCATTTTCACCAGTTCTATAGATTCTTCTTTTAATTGATAATTCTTTAAAAGGAATTTTTAAATAATTATCACTATTGTCAAATGTTAATGCTACACTTGCTACATTTAAAGCTTTGCTATTTTGTGAACCAGAAAAAATAAGATCGGTCATTCCTTGATCTCCTCTTAGTGACTTACTTGATTGTTCTCCTAGTACAAATCTAATTGCATCTATTATATTACTTTTTCCACTTCCATTAGGTCCTACTAAACATGATATACCTTTATCAAAAGTCATTATAATATTATCTCTAAATGATTTAAAACCAGATATCTTAATTTCTTTTAAATACATAACTTCACCTATATTAGATTATATCATAAGAAAAAAAGTATTAATAACTTTTAATTACTAATACTTTTTATTTTCTAACACAAGCTGTTCCATCTGGATTCTTAGCTATTACTAAATTTCTAGCTGCTACACTATAACTTTTACCATCATATGTAACTACATCTTTAACAGGATTAGCTATCTTATTATTAGTTTTAATTTTTTGTCTTAATTGTGCTGTGTTTTTATCTAATTCTGAAGAAGTTACCATTGGTAATGAATGTAGTGTAATATCCTTAAATTGAACTAAATATAAAGGATCTTTATCTTCTCTAAACTTAACAAATACTCCTGTTTCTTCAGACCATGTTCCATAACCTGATTTTTCACCTTTTTGTACATCTAAACATGCCCAAGGTATGAAATATAAATGATTAGGATTTTGTTCTATTACAGGTTTATTATCCCCGTTAAAAAATGAATATTTTTCTATTTCATCAAGTCCTAAACTTATATCTGTTCTAGCTTTATTTACAAATGCTTGTAAACTACTAATAGTACCTTTCTTTCTTGAATCTTCAATAACTGATGTAATACTAGGTATAGCTATCATCATTAAAATTGCTAAAATAATAACAACTGCAATAAGTTCTATTAAAGTAAAACCTTTTTTATTTTTTAACATTTTCTTTATCCTTTCTAATATTATTATAATATCCTGATTAAAAAAAGCAACTAAGTTGCTTTCTTTATTTACATTTGATTATCCATTTGATTATCTAAATATGCTTCATCTTCTTCGTTATTATTTTTGTCTTTATTGTATTTATATGCTCCATAAGCAAGACCTGCTCCACCTAGTCCAAGTAAACCTAAACCTGCTTTTGTGAAATCTTGTCCTAATGTATTATTTCCAAAACTTGTCTTACTATCATCGAAGTCTCCAAATACTGTTCCTACAAAATCACGAGAATTATCATTTAATAATCCAGCTTGGTTAACAGCATCTCCGTTTAATGATTGAGCATTCATGTTGTTACCAACTACATTTCCATCTCCTACTACATTACTAGCATTACCTTTACCATTTACTTCTGCATTTTGACTTGGAGTTGATGTTGGTTTCACTTCTGGTTTAACATCTGAAGTTGATGGTTGTTGAGGATAGTTGTAAGTATTATATGTTGAACTTCCTCCTCCACCTCCACCAGAAAATCCTGATGAACCTGGAACATTATTAACTAAATTAATCTTAGATTGACTAGCTCCTCCAGCAACTTGAAGTTTTGGATTAAATGCTGGTGTTTGTGGTGTTGTATTTGGTGTAGTTTGAGTAATTGTTGATTTCCAATATCTTTCTGTTTGTGATGTAGAAGATGTACCTGTTCCTGTTTGTTGTGGAACTATAACATTAGTTGTACTTCCACCACCTTGTCTTCCTGGATTTGATCCACCTCCTGATGAACCTGATCCTCCAGAATGTCCACCACCATTATATGAACCTGCATTATTACTACTATCTGCTACTCTATTTCCTATACCATTACCTTGAGCAGCTATGTTACCAGAGTTACCATAACCTGCATGCCCAGTATTTCCAACTCCATTATGTCCATTATTATCTCTTCCTGCTCTTTGATAATAATTAGTGTTTATATCTCTACCAGCTGTTTGAACATTGTTTCCATCCCCTTGAACTGTAGTAGAATTTTGTCCATCTCCTGCTCCTGTAGCAAGTCCAACATCTTGTAAAGTATTGAATAATTCTGCATTTTGCATACTATCCATTTCTTCTCTTCCAGATAAGACTGCAAGTAAGTAAGAATAATGTTTATTACAAATTTCTTGTAAACCAACTAGTATTTCATTAATTTTAGCAATTAATTCATCTAATTGTTTACCAACTGCTTCATCACCTTTCAAAGCTTTATATTCTTCAATTTCTTTTAGTATTGCTTTATAAGCATCAATTACTGATTCTAAACCTTCTTTAAATTGTATCCTTTTCGTATTTATTTCTTGTAATGATATAACACTATTTCCAGAACCGCTTGTTGCATTTCCATATATAGCCATAATATTTACCTCCAATAACTATTACCTAGTTTACTATCTATTTTTAAATATATCATATTTATTTTGATTTTGCTATTATTTTTAAAACATTATTAATTTTGTACCATTTCTTATGTCAGTTTCCTTTACAGTTAAACTTTCATCATATGGGTTACCAGTCTCTTCATTAAATAATTTACATACTCCCATTTCTTCGAAATATCCATTACTAAGATCAACTATAGCTTTTTCAAGCAAAGCTACAACGTTTACTATTCTTTTATTTATAGGAATTAAAACGTTATAACTTTGTTGAAGAGATGGTAAGAATACTTCGACTAAAACTTTATTATTCATTATTCTTCACCTTCTTTTTTCTTACTTGAAATAAATTTAACTCTTGTAGGTATACCTTTCTTAATAATATATCCATAATCATTAGTTAATGTTTCTCTTAAACTTCTTGGTTCATAAGAGAATTGATAATTTGCTGTACCTATATTATTACCTACATAAATACCTTCTTTAGCATCTATAAAGTTAGTATACCATTCATCATATCTATATTTCTTAATATTTGTAGCAGAATCTATTACTAAGAAATTAAGAGTTTTAGTAAGATTTGCTAAAGCTAACACTTGATTCATTAAAGTCTTATCATCACCTTTACAATTTGCATATATTGAACCAAAATCATTAGTCATTATAAGTATATTAGGTTGATCTTGTAAAACTGAATAATCCATATTAGCATCTTTTAGTTTTTGTGATTGAGATTCTAAATAAGGTTTCAATTGATTTAAAATATTTATAAAGTCTTGAGATACATAGTATTCACTACTTATATGATCCTTAAATTCTCTATTTCCATCCCAAAATTGTAAAGATGTATTTGGTATTTTCTTAATACCTTCTACTAAAGTTTTAGTTAAATCAATCATATTTTCTGTAAACTCACTAGTTAAAGTTGTAAATAATGGTTGATGTAAATCAAATCTTGCATATTCTAATTCGTCTGTAGTTAAACCAAATGATACATCTGATAAAGATGTAAAAGATTCATTAACATCTTCAAGTCTAACAATATCTGGAAGTGTTGGTACTTTCTTAGCTCCTGTTTTATATTTTTCTTTTAAAATTTTAGCTAATTCTTGTACTTTTTCATTTATTAACTCATCTGCTGCAAATCTAGCTGTTTGATATTCATAAGCTTCTCCATCTATTGCAAGTAAACCTCTTGCTACTCCTTTAGATGGTAAAAGTTTAGATCTAATTCCTAAGAAACTTCTATAATCATCAGGATTGTTCATTTCTAATGAATATCTAATATTAAAGTTTCTAGAAATAGTACTTCTTAATCCATTTTCTGCAGATGCTCCAACAATTAAAGAAATACCATATTTTTGAGAATCTCTACTTAAAATTTTTAAGTAATCTTCATAGCTTGCAAAACTTTCTAAGAAAGTTTCAACTCCTATAATCATAATTACTATCATAGGCATAGGTTTATCACCATGTTTTAAATAGAATTGGTAATCCCCATTATAATTCTTTAAAATTCTCTTTCTTTCTTCTTTAATTTTATCTATCATCTTAAAGAAGTTTTGAATTTTTTCACCTTCTGAAGCAACCATAATATCACCGACCATGATATTATCACTATACATTTTTAATGATTCTGTATCAAAATCAAGTACATACATGTTTACTTCTTCTGGTGTATAAGTTTCAGCTAAAGAATAGATTAAACTTCTGAAGAACATATCTTTTCCACTAACTCCAACTATATAAACATTTCCTTTTTCGCTTAATGGAATAGTTAAAATTTCTTGTTTTTGGAATGCAGGTAAATCATATTCTCCTATAACTGGATTTATATAATTATCAACTTTTTGATAATTGTATTTTTCTTTTAATTTATCTAAAAATATATCATTAGGTATTCTTTCAAGCCATAATCTCTTAGATTCAAGTTTTTCACTTATTGCTATATTATGTAAGAATTTCATAATGTTAGGTAATTCTTCACCTTGAGCTTTACGTTCTTCTATTAATTCATTATTTATAGTTTTAATGACATTACCTGTTTCATCTAAAAATTCTAATGAATCATCTATTTGTTTAACTACTTTTTCACTTGGAATATATTGTGCTCCAGCCCATGCTGATTGTCCCATTGCAAAAAATTCATCATAACCTACTTGTAAATAGAAACGACCTGCTTGTTTTAATCCAGCTGCATCAGGTCTTCTAATCATTTCTTTAGAATCTCCTGCATCTTGAACCTTCAAACAAACCCTAAATTTAGAGTTTGACCAAATTTGATCGTTTACTACCCCACCTGGTTTTTGTGTTGCAAGAATTAAGTGAACTCCTAGTGAACGCCCAATACGAGCAGTTGAAATTAATTCATCCATAAAATCTGGTTGTTGACTCTTAAGTTCGGCAAACTCATCGGATATTAGAAGTAAATGTGATATAGGTTCATCAAGTGCACCTGCTCTATAATATTTTTGATATTTATAAATATCCATTGTACTTTCATTAAGTTTATCCCTTGCTTTATTAAATGCTGCTTGTCTTCTCTTAAGCTCACTTTGTATTGATAAAAGTGATCTATTTATTTCAGTAACATCAAGGTTAGTAATTGTACCTATTAAGTGAGGAAGTTTTACTCCTGTTTCTCTATTTTCAAATGCCCCTGCAAGACCTCCCCCTTTATAGTCAATAAGCACAAATTGTACTTCTTCTGGTGAAAAGTTAATAGCAAGGGAAAGTATATAAGTAATAATAAACTCTGATTTACCACTCCCTGTCATACCTGCTATAAGTCCATGAGGTCCATGATATTTTTCATGTAAATCTAATTTAAATAATTCTCCATTAGTACCTACTCCTATAGGAACTCCTAACGATACAACTGGATTATTTTTCTTCCATCTATTAAGTGGATTTAGTTGATCTATCATACCTGCTTTATATAAACCTAAAAAGCTTATCATATCTGGTAATGAATATTCTCCACCAGTTGCAGCTATTGGAATATTAGCTAACTTTTTACTAACAAGCTCAATATTATAATCAGCTTTATCTTGAATAAAGTTTTTTTGTCTATTAGTAAGCATTTCTGAACCAAATAAAGTTGATGACTTATCTCCAAGAGAAATAAATGCTCTTGTTTTAGATGGTACATTCCTTAAATTTTCTCCTGATATTAAAATACTAAATCCCATATTAATTGGATTATTTACAATATCACTTATTATTTGTAAATCTTTAGCGTATTTAAAATTATCAGTAATAATAACATAATATGGTAAATATCTTTTATAAACAGTTGCAGCATCATCTCCATTAAATTTTATAGCTTCTCCTGTTTCAGGATTAGTAGATCTCTTCTTTAAATCCTGTTCTAATATAAAAGATATTTCTTTCATTTCATCTAGTGAAAATGCTACATAACGCTTATCGTGACTATCATTCCAACAATGAGGTAAACTTTTAGTAAAATCCCAATTTTCTTTGTTATCTTCACTACTGAATATTATTATCTTTAAATCTCTATAACTATGAAAAGTTATCATTTGTAAAATCAAATTATTGATAAATTCTCTAGATTGTATCTTTTTACCTTCTATAGCTATAACATTTTTTCTAATTAATGACTCTGTAATAGGTACATCGTAAAGTATTTTCGATGCACTTATCATATCATTCATATAATTAGCTAAATCACCATCACTATTAGAATCTCCTCCACTAGAGTCTATTTCTAATTCAATATTTTTATTACCAAGTCCAAGTCTTAAGTTTAAGAAATCGTTGTGTGATAGATCTCTTTCCCAAAGTCTTCTATTTCTACTTTTTATAATACTTTCACATTCATTTAAACTAACATTGTTCTCTAATAATGAATCTCTTTGTCCTTGACCTATAAGAGCTATTTGTTTTCTTTTTGTATCAATATACTCTTTATATTTTTTAGTCATATCTTTAATATTTTGGGCAAGCATCTTCTTTTCATATTTACGAGTTAAAAATGGCCATAAGAATGTACCTGCCATCATAGTAGAAGACATTAAAAGTTGAGGAAATACACTCATCAATTCTGCACCTTGTGCAAGACGAGATACTACATTAAATAGTGTACCAACTGAAGCCATACCCATAGTAACCATAGGTCCTATAACAAGTATTGCAGGTCTTTCCTTATTTTGAGGAAAACTTGGTGGATTATTAACCTTTATTTTTGTAGTCATTATATTAGATTTAAATCTAGGACTTCTTGAAAAATATTCATCTTCAGTATAAAGTTCTACTAAGGCTGGATCAACATCTTTTACTTTAGGTCTATTTTCAGATTCTTTTTCTAAATTTTTACTTAATAAATAATTAGTATTTATTCTAACTTGATTCTTAGGATTATTTATAATAAGTAATTTACCTAGTACTATAATTCTAAGTCCCATAATAAATACTACATCACCATTTTTTATAACTTTAGAACTAACTCTTTTATTGTTAACATAAGTACCAAATTGTGATGACAAATCATTAATTATCCAATTACCACCTTGATAAATAAGTTCGTTATTAGTATCTTTTATATTTAAATTACTATAAATAATAGAAGCATCTGTTGCTTTACCAATTTTAAGTCTTACATCTCCTGTTGCTTCATATACTTTAAAACTTTTATCAAAAACATCAGAAGTATAAATAAAAGATAAACTATCTTTACCATATTCTTTTAAAGAATAAAAAGTATTATTTTCTAAGAACACGCTTTTTAAAGCTTGGGCATTAAAAATAATAGTAGTTTCAGAATTACTAGTCATTTCCCATTTATCATCTAAAGCTTTTATATTAATTACATTTCTAGCTTCTTCATCATTATTATCAGTAATCCAATAATTTCCTGCTTTTTTCTTTGGTAAATCAAAATTAATAATATTGTCTTTTGTAATATATGAAACTCTCATTTATAATCCCCTATTCTATCTATTCTTTTTAATTATAGAAAGTTTTAGCATATTTTTCAATAGTTATAGCCAAAGAAAAAAACAGATTAAAAAATCTGTTTATAATACTTCTTTTAATAAATGATTTAGTTCTACTGCATATTCTAAAGGTAATTCTTCTTTAAATTCACTTAAAAATCCTAAAATTATTAAATTTTCTGCCATGTCTTTAGATATTCCTCTAGTCATTAAATAAAATAATTTATTATTATCTATTTTTGATATAGTAGCTTCATGTTCTATTGATGATGATGAATTTAAACAAATATTATTAGGATAAGCATCACTTCTAGAATCCTTATCTATTAATAAACTATCACATTTTATCATAGCACAAGAATTATCTGCATCTTTTTTAATAACTGTCTTACCTCTATAATTAGCTATACCTTCTCCTTTAGAAATACTTTTAGATATCATTTTACTCTTAGTGTTTTTACCAATATGTATCATATTACTTCCACCCTCTTGTATTTGATTATCTCCTGCAAGAGAAACTGATACACATGTACCACTAGAATTGTCCCCTTTTAAAACACAAGATGGATATTTCATAGTAACTTTAGATCCTATATTACCATCTATCCAAATCATCTCAGCATTTTCTTCTACTAAAGCTCTTTCTGTAACCATATTAATTACATTATTAGACCAATTTTGAACAGTAGTAAATCTAAAAGAAGAATTTTTACCTACATAAACTTCTACATTAGCTGCATGTAAAGAATCTAGAGATGTTATGGGAGCAGTACATCCTTCTATATAACTTGCTTTCGAATTATCATCTATTATGATTAGAGTTCTTTCAAATTGACCTAAATTTTCAGTATCTATTCTAAAATAACTTTGTAAAGGTCTGTTTAAAATTGTATTTTTAGGTACATAAATAAATGATCCTCCACTAAAAAGAGTTGAATTTAATGCTGAATATCTATGTTCATCATTTTTTATTAGTTTACCAAGATATTTTTTTACTAAATCTGAATGATTTTTAATAGCATCTTCTATAGAACAAAAAATAATATTCTTATCTTCTAATTCTTTTTTTAAACTTTGGTATACCATTTCACTTTCGTATTGAATACCCATTCCACCTAAATATTTTTCACTAGAAGTAACACCTAATTCATCCATTTGACACTTAATATTTTCTCTAACATTTTCCCAATTAGTAACAGATTTCTTATCTTCATCATATTTATATAAAGTCATATTATCTAAATCAATATTAATCTTAGGTCCAAAATTAGGTTCTTTTAATTTTAAAAACTTTTCATAACTTTCTAACCTATAATTCAAAACCCAATCTGCTTCTTTTTTTAATTTAGATATTTTAATTATATTTTCTTTATTTAAACCTACTATTTTCAAATTATTTCTCCATTAAATACTCTTTTATATTTTTAAAAGGTAACAATACGCAAGTAACTCTATTAGGTTGAAGATATATTTTATCATATACAATAAGTTCATTAAGTAAAGATTCATCATAATCTTTTTCATGTACCATATTAATAAAATTATCAATTAACTCTATAGCTTTTTCTTTTGTTTTACCTATTAAATTTCTAATCATTATACTAGTTGCACTAGTCGATATAACACATGCTTCTCCAGTAAAAGTAATATCTTCTATAACATTATCTTTCATTTTTATATATAAATTAATATCATCTATACAACTTGGATTATTTGCTCTTTTATAATCATATTCTTTATGTTCTTCTTTTTTATATGGATTTTGATAATTATCCATTATAATGTTTCTTTTTGTCATATCATCCATTACATCACCTATATTATATTTTTATATATTTCTTCTTGTTTATTTAATACTTCTTTTAATTTTAAAATATCTTCTTTTGTATTATAAATATTTAAAGATATCCTACAAGTATTACCAACCAAAATTAAATCTTTTAAAAGTTTTGAACAATGATTTCCACTTCTAACACATATATTATATTTATTTAAAAATACTGATAAATCTTGAGAAAAAACTTTATCTATATTAAAAATCATTATTCCTGTATTAAAATTTTTATTATATATTTTTATATTTTTTATATCTTTTAAACTTTCATATAAGAAATAACTTAAATCACTAATATATTTAGAAATATTATTTATTCCTATATCATTAATATATTCTATTGCTGCTCTTAATGATAAAATACCTGATATATTAACTGTACCTGCATCAAATTTATATGGTAACGGTTTTAATGAATAATTTTCTAAATCATATATATCATTCATTCCTCCACCATATTTGAATGGTAAAGTTCTTTCTAGTAATTCTTTCTTACCATATAATACTCCTATACCAGTATCTGCATACATTTTATGTCCTGAAAAAAGATAAAAATCACAATCTATTTCTTGTACATCAACTTTAATATGACCAGCACTTTGAGCACCATCTACTACAAAATATATATTCTTGTTTTTTATTAATTCTTTTATTTTATTTAAATCTCTAATATCTCCTATTGTATTAGTAATATGAGCTATACTTATAACTTTTGTTTTAAAATTAATCATAGATTCAATTTGTTCATAATCAATAGTAAAATCATCTTTTAAAGGTATATATTTTATTTTAATACCTATTTCTTTTTCTAACACTAACCAAGGTAAAACATTAGAAGCATGTTCAGTTTTTGTAATTAAAACTTCATCATCTTTATTTAGAATATTTTTCATAAAAGAAAAAACTATCATATTTAAAGATTCTGTTGATCCACTAGTAAATATTATTTCTTCTTCTTTTTTTGCATTTAAAAACTCTTTAACTAATTTTCTTGTATCTTCTACTTTTTTATTAACTGTAACTGCATTATCATAATCTCCTCTATGAAGATTAGCAGTATAAAAATTATAATATTTATTTATCTCTTCTATTACTTTTCTAGGTTTTAAACTAGTAGCAGAGCTATCTAAATATACTAAATTTTTATTATTTAAAAATATTGGAAAGTCTTCTTTATTCACAATTTTCTCCTATTATTGTTTGAAATAAATGATATATTTCATCATTTAATTTCATCTTAGAAATTAAAAAGTTATTTATAAGTAATCGATAAGTATCTTTCTTACTTATTCCTCTACTCATTATATAATGAATTTTATCTTTATTAAATTTACCTATAAAAGATGAATGATTAGCAATAATATTACTACTTCCTACTAATAAAATAGGTTTAATATTATTAATTCCTCCATTTATATCATAAATTATAGTTTCTTGTTTAGTATTAGATACTATTTGATCTTTGAAATTATTAATTACTTCTATATCACATTTATCCTTAGATAAATTTAATGAATGAATGGATAAATTATTCTCTGTATTATTTTCATTAACTATCACTTTGTAAACAATATCACTTTTATTTTTATTTATATTTCCATGATAATAATTAATTTTAGAATTCTTTTTATTTTGATAAATATATTTTTTTGAATTCGAATTAATACTTAATTCATATATATAAAGAGAGCTTGAACTATTTAAATATATTTCTACATCTTCATTATAATTTTCATTTAAAAATATAAGTTTAATATCTTCCTTTGATTCAATTATAATTTTTATTTTTTTATTTAATTTAAAAAAATATTCTCCTTTTTCTTTCAAAAAAACTTCATCTTTATGATCATTAATTAATTTCATCTTTATATCCTTTTTTCTCTATTTCCCATGCTAAAGAATAATCAGATGATTTAACTATTTTACCTTTGTTAAATATATGAACATAATTAGGTTTTATATATTCTAAAATTCTTGGATAATGAGTAATTATCAATACTGATGTATCTTTGTGTGTTTTTAAATATTCATTTATATTTTCTGTAACTATCTTTAAAGAATCTATATCTAAACCTGAATCTATTTCATCTAAAATTATAAGTTTAGGTTCTAAAATTTTTAATTGAAGTATTTCTGATTTTTTCTTTTCACCACCACTTGCTTTTTCATTAACATATCTATTAATAAATTCTTTAGGAATTTCTAGATCTTTTCTATTCTTCTCCATTAAATTTATAAAATCATATAAGTTAACTTTTTTATTCAATTTATTTTCAAGTGCTAACTTTAAAAAATCATTATTAGTAACTCCATCTATTTCAATAGGATTTTGAAATGATACAAATATTCCCATTTTAGCTATTTCATCTACTTCTTTATCATTTATCAAATTATCATCAAAATATATTTTACCACTTTCTAATTTATAATCTGGATGAGCCATAATTATTTTAGTAAGTGTACTTTTACCTATACCATTAGGTCCCATAATAGCATGAATTTCTCCATCTTTTATTTCTAGATTAAAATTGTCTAATATTTGTTTATTAGCAATATTAAATTTTAAATTTTCTAATTTTAACATTATTTACTCCTAATATTATTTGTTTCTAAATTATTTTTTAAATAATTAGCTAGATTACTATTACAATAACTATCTATTGATTCTATTTGTTCTTCTTTTGTTAGAGGATATGATTTTTTATTAAATATTTTCAATAATCTATCATATTTTCCTATAAAACTTTCCATAGAAGCTGTAATTAATTCTTCTTTATTTGCAGTACTCAAATCTAAATCTATTCCATTTATCTTAGATACTTCTTCTATAAATTCTCTAACTACTCTACCATTTCCTTCTCTAAAAGGATGTAAAGCATTTAAATCAGAATAAAGTCTAGCCATTGACTCTATTTTTTCTTCATAATCATAATTTATAAAATATTTTTTAGATCTAAAACTATTAAATATATCTTCAGCACAAACATTTATATATTGTGAAAAGCAAAAATAATTATGTTTAAAAATATCACATTCTCTTACTTTACCTGCAAAAGGATACAAATCACAAAATAATCTTTTATGAATTGTTTTATAATGTTCAAAATCTAAATTACCTTTAACAGGATGTTGATATAAATCAGTAAATTTTATTGCTACTATTTCTCTTTCAGCATCACTTAAGTCTGTTTCATCTTTTATATTTAGCTTATTTTTTAATACTTTAGTTCCTTCATAACAATAAATCTTATCTTCTGTTTCTAAATCATCTATATATGCCATTAACCTCTCCTATGTTTTGTTAATACTTTTTTTAACTCATCTTTAGTTGTATTAGTTCTCAAACATTTATATATTTTAAATATTATATCTTTATTTAAAGGCATATCTTCTTGTGCCATAGTACCATTTATTTTTTTAATTTGTTTAATTATTTTATCTTTATCTTTCATATTTTCTCCTTAAAATAAGTTAAAAACTTACAATTTAATGTAAGTTTTTAATTTAAGATATTATTAACATATGCTGTATATTGTTTTTCTAAATCTATGTCATATAATTTAAATTTATTTTTCTTTCTTAAATCTATTAAAGCTTGTGCTTGTGTTACAGAATAATTCTTTTCAATTTTATTTTTAACCAATTTTTGAACGATTTTTTCTCTTAATTCTTTTAATGAAGCTTTTTTCTTTTCACCAGTTTTTAATATTATATGATATCCATATTCTGTTTCAACTGGTTCTTTTGTCATTTCATTTATTTTTAACTTATCTAAAGCTTCTCTAAAATTCTTAGTTAAACTATCTAAATTAACAAAACCTAAATCTCCACCTTTTTCTTTTGAATCTTTAGAATATTCTTTTGCTAATTTTTCAAAACTTTCACCTTTTTCTATTCTCTTAATTAACTCTTGTGCAAAACTTTTAGCTTTTTTCTTAGCAGCATCAGAACTATTTTCAGGTGCTATAAGTATATGACTTGCTTTTATTTCTCCCTTTTCTTTTTGATATTCATCATTTATTTCTTTATCAGTAATTGTATTTTTTAAATATTCTTGTGTAGCTTGTCTTTTCTTATAATTAAGTCTAATTGCTTCTTCTACTTCAGTTTGATTTTTTAAACCTAAAACTTTTGTAATAAATTCATCAAAAGTAGAATATGTAGAAGAATATCTAGTTTGATATGTCACCATAAGAGTATTTAATTCTTTTTGATAATATTCATCTTCTGCTGTATTTTTCTTATATAACTTATTTAATATATCTTTATCTACTTCATTTAAAATTGTATCTAAACCATTTTTTTCTTTTAATTTTTTATATAAATCATTAGTCGATATCTGATTACTACCATACTTAGCAACTAATTCTTTATCACTTACATTATTTTTATTATTACAGGAAGTTAAACTAATAACTACTAAAAGTAATATAAATAAATATTTTATTTCTCTTTTCATTTTCTCTCCATTTATCAAATAATATTATAATCAATTTTTATAAAATTAACAAATTATCTGTTTCTTTATGTTAATAATTTTACTTTCTTTACTCATTTCTAATTGTTTAAATATATTTTCTATGCCAACATCTATAGCATTAGTTTTATAATTTTTTTCTTTATTTATAACCGCATTTACTTCTTTTATATCCTCTTTACTAAAATCTTCTTTATCCATATATAAATAAATATCTTCTAAAATTAGATTCATTTTCTTTTTTGAGAACAAAGCATCTTCATCTATTACTTTATTTTCAGAGTCTTCTCCTAAAATAGATTCTTTTAAACTAGAATTCAAATGAGCATTTCTAACATTATGAAATCTAGTTATTATATCTTTAACTAGGTTAATATCTTTACTACCTGCTAATACAAATTCATCATAATCTTCTTTAATCTTTTCCATCTCTTTTAGAGCTAATTTTCTTCTATCAATTAACTCTATAGGAATAATTCTATTTAACTTTTCACTTAATTCTATAGAAGCTTTAATACTAGCATCATCTACTTTTTCAAAACAAATAATACTACTTGGTTGAATTTTTTGATATTTTTCTTTATTTATATCTTGTAATTCAATAACTAATTCAGAATATCCTTTTCTAGTATTATTAGCTAGATTATCAGGTGTATAATATGTAGCACCATAAGAAATTAAACTTGGTACAAAAGTTGTAGATTTCATATCTTCATTAGACATTTCCATTAAACTTTCACTATCAAAATCATTAATAGATATAATTATTTTACCTTTATCATCTACAACTCCAGGATTAGATTCATTTATATAGCTGTAACATAATGCATGATTTTCAGAAAACTTTCTAGTATTCCATCTATTATAAAAGTTTTTTTCTTTACTACCTTTATTATATGCATCCATAACAGATACAACTCTTCCAAATTCTTTATCTAATTCTTTTATATAATAGTACTTACCAAGTGATGTTTTATATTCTTTTATTTCATAAATATCTTCTTGAAGTTTGGAAATTAATTTTTTAGTATAAGAACTTCTTAAATATTTATCTAATGTAAGTGTAGATAATAAATCCTCTGATGTTATATCAATACCAAGTTCTTTATACTTTTTATATAAATCCATATAATATTCTTGACCTTTTTTATCTTTTAAAGGTTTATCTTCTACACTATTTAAAAGTTCAACTATTTCAAGTGCTTTTTTTTCTAATTGTAATTCTTTACTACTATTTTCATCTACATTTTTATATTTTTCTTTTATTTCTTCTAAATCATTAAAATTTTTAAATTTCATATATATTAAATTACCAAAAAATCTTTCTATAAATTTATCATATGATGGATTTTCAAAAAATTCTTTATCTCTCTCTTTTTTGTATATTTCTAAATAATTTTTAATATATGAATAATCAATATCTTCAACTCTCGTACATTTAGAAGTTAAAGTCATATAAGAAATTATATTTTTTTCTTCTTCACTAAATTCATAATTAGGATCATTTATCTTTTCATTAACTATTTTTAAAAATTGATCTGGTTCTTCTCCTCCTTGATTAGATTTCAAACGATAATTTAATTTTTTTAAAATATCTTCTATTAAAGGAAGCTGAAATTTATAATTATCTTTCAAATTATTAAAAGTAAAATTAAATACATTAAGAACTTCTTCATGATTCGATAAATTAATTATTAATTCTTCTAATCTTGGATATCTTACTATTAATTCTAAATTATCATCTCCTATAAGTTTTCTTATTTTTTCATCTAATATTTTAATATTTAAAGTATCAAATAAATTAGAATTATTTTCTAAGTATCTTTCTAATAAATCACTTTCTTCTTTAGAAAAAGATTCTTTATCATTTTTTTCTAGCTCTTTTTTATAAGCAAAATTTAATAAGTCATAGAAATTTAAATCACTTCTATTTGCATAATTCAAATAAGTATGATCTTTTACAATCAATTTTTTTAATATTGAACTAGGAATTAAATTTCCAAAGCTGTTTTGAAAACTACTAGTTAATAACTCTTTCAATTCTTCTTTAAAAGATTTTGATCTATATTCTTCGACATTATACATAAATATATCTCCTATATAAATTATATTATAAATTAAAACAACTTTATATTATTAAAGTTGTTTGTTTTTTTCTATTTGTCTCATTATTTTTAATTTTTCTTCTATTCTTTTTAAAACTATATATTCATATTCTTGTTTATTTTTCTTTTGATTTATCATTTTTATCTTTAATAACTTCTACTTCTTTATCATTAATTTTTCTATTTTGTTCATTTATTTTTCTTTGATTAAAATATCCTATATATCCTGATATTGTTAAGAAAACTAAATATATTAACCCTATTATTGCTAAAAAGAATACAAATATAAAAATCCATATATATGTATAATAACTTACATCTACAAATTCTCTTGCATAAATCATACCTATTATAATAAAAACAAATCCTATAAGTCCAAGAAATGAATAAACTGTATTAATTATTGCTGATACTAGTGAATAAGATGGTCTCTTTTTTATGTATCCTATAAGTCCAAAAGTAAATGAAATTCCCATAAAAACAATTAAAAACATTGCAGAAACAAATCTTATTAAATCTCCATTTAATAATGGCTCAAAAATTCCTCCTAAATGAGCTAACAATAGAAATCCAGTTAATATAATAGATGCTAACAACCATCCACTTCTTTCTTTTTGGTATCCCATAATATCCTCCTATAAAAATTATATACCAAAATAAAAAAGTTTACATTATTTGCCTGTAAACTTTTTCTAAATCCATTTCTTTATGATTAAATAAATCATCAAATTTATCACCTTCATATCTTGGTATTATATGAAAATGTAAATGTTTTATCTCTTGTCCATAATAATTATTTGTAATAATAGTAATACCATCTGCTTCTAACTTTTCTTTTAATCTTAAAGATAATTCCTTTAATATTTTTAATATATGAGACATATCTTCTGTTGAGTCTACAAAATTTTCTATTCTTTTTTTAGGTATTAACAAAGTATGTCCATAACTAATAGGATTAATATCAAGTATAGCAATTACTTCACTATCTTCATATACTTTGTATGCAGGTATTTCATTATCTATTATTTTTTCAAATATATTTTTCATTATCTAAATCCTTTTTCATATAGTTTTCTTTTAATTAAATATGAATCATCATATTTTTCTTTTAACTTTTCTAATTCTTTTGCTTTTAATTCACTATCATCAAAAGATATATTATTTAAAACTTTATTAATTATATTTATCTTATAACCTAAATTATATAAATATGCTAAAGTATCTTTTTTAAAAACTATCAAAGATTTCTTATTGATTTTAATCCTATAATCAATTACTTTTTTTATTTTTTCTATTTGCCTTTTTTCATTAAATTCTTCTAATGCTTCTTCTATGAAATTAGAATCAATATGTTTATATTTTAAAGCTTGTTTTATTTTTTCTGGTCCATCATTAGAAAAAGATATCTTTTCTAAGCAATAATTTTTAGCATAAGTCTTATCATTTATCAAATGTTTTATTTGCTCATATGTTTTATCTATTTCTTTTGTTTTAGTAGAAATATACTTTCTTATTTCATATTCAGTTTTAGGATATTTCGATAAATACTTATAAATATCATCTAATATAATATAAAACTTATTATCTTTTTCTATTTGCTCTAGTTCTTCTTGAGATATATCTTTATCTAAAAAAAGTTTATATTTTAATACTAATTCTTCATGAATTTTATATTTACTATCCTTTAAAGTAACTTCATAAAAATTGCTATTTAATTGCTTTAATTTATTTATTCTCATCTAAGTCCGCTTCTAGATGGAGACTCAAAGCCAGATGACTTCGTAGCATTAGATGGTGAAGATGTCGGTATATTAGATGGATTTGCTATATCGGTTTTACCAGTTATACCTTTAGTTGCTTCTTTAACAAAATTAGCAACTTTTTTTGGATTACTTCCAATATATCCTCCTGCTATTGCACCTGGAAGTCCTCCAAGTCCAAATCCTGTCATAGCTCCAGCTACTGCACCCATAACATCTAATTTATCTGCTGTCTTGGCATCTTCTCCTGTTTTTTCTAATTGAGCTTCTTGTTTTGATTTATATGCTGATAAAGCTTCTTCTATATCATTAGCAGTCTTATCTAATTTTTGTGTAAAATTATTAAGTGCTGTATTAAATGAACTTGCATCCATTCCTTCCCAGCCAGTATTATCTAATGATATTTCTCTTAATTTTGATGAATCATCTTTAACACTTTGTAAAACATTTAACATCTTTATTATACTTTGAATATTTTCACTTGTTGCTACTACATCTTTACTCATTATTTTTCCTCCTTTTTAATTATCATTATTTATTATAATTAAACCTTGATATATTTCTTCTAATGCTTTACCAATATTTTTTTGATTTTTATATTTAGTTAAAGGTAATTGATAAGATTCATTTACTGACATTTCTTTACTTCTTTTTGCTGCTACAATTGCTAAAGAATATTTTGAATCTACGACTTTTAACAATTTATCTATTGATGGATATAACATATTACCTCCTATTTACCTTATAAATATTATCACATCTTTTAAAAATTTTTTCAATTAATTTCCTTATACAAAAAATAATTATGTTATAATTTATATTAAAAGAGGTGAAGGATGAACAATAAAAAAAGAAATGCTATAATTTGTGGAGTTTTATCTGCTATTTTAATGATAATTATTACTTTGATATCAACAAATATGTTTAAAGAAGTAAAAATTAAGAAATCGGATTTTATAAAAGCTACTAAAGAATGTCCATATTCTTATGAAGATAAAGATGGTAAATGTACTAAAACTACAATTAGTGAAGTTGGATATGAATGTAAAACTGGTACTCTTGCAGGGAACACTTGTATAACATTTGATACTAAAGCACTAGTTAAATCTTGTCCTAGAGGAAGTAGATTAATAAACAATAAATGTCTTTATGAACAAAATAGTATTTGTCCAACTGGAGAAAAAGATATTAATAATGAATGTCATAGTACTGAAGAAGCTAATTTAACATGTGAATCTGGTAAAACTTTACATAAAAAGAAATGTTATCCATTACATATACTAGTTCCTAGTTCTCAAGAATTGACAGATCATCCAGAAGATTATGAAGCAGTAGATGCTGCTAATAATAAATATATAAAGAAAAATGAAGCTACAAATCCTAATCATACATGTCCTACTGCTGGATTTACTTATAATACTACTTTAAATCTATGTACTAAGAAATCTAATAATTCAAAAGTTTGTACAGCAGGATTTAAATTAGAAAATAATAAATGTACAAAATATGTAGACGTACAATTAAGTTGTCCTCAAGGATATGATAGAAATGACAATACTTGTGAAAGAAAATCTCGTATAAAAGCAGAAAAAATAAAAGATGAAAATAACAAATGTCCTAAAAATTATGAATTTAAGGACAATCAATGTATTAAAACTCAAACTAAAGAATATATATATTCTTGTCCTAATGGCTTTAAGTTAAAAGAAGATAAATGTTATAAAATGTAAAAAAATATCACTTAATATAAGTGATATTTTTAATTTATGTCTAATATTTCTACATTCATATTACAATTATACATTTCTCTAATAGTTTTTATATTTTCTAATTGTTTTGTATTAACATATTTTTCACATTTTCTATATATTGGATTGTAAATAATAATACCAAAATTACCTTCTCTATTATTTACAATTCTACTATTTCTATTTAAATCTAAAAGTATATTAGCTAATTCATTTCTATATATCAAACCATCTTTGTTATCTGCTAATAACAATTCTTTTTCAAAATTAGAAAAAACATTTTTATATAAAATAACTTTATTATCATCAGTAATAACTGATATATTACATAAATCTCCATAACTTTCTAAAGTTTTTTGAAGTTCTATAGTTTCTAAATTTAAATATTCAATTAAAAGACTTCCTTTTTTATTATCAATAATATCAATAGATGATTTTATGACATTATCTAATATCTTATATACTTTCTTATTCTTAACTAAATCTATTTTCTCATCTTTTAACTCAATATTTTTTTCTTTTCTATATTCTTTAGTATCTTCTCCATCTCCATCATATGAAAATTTATTTACTTCTTTATTAATAGAATCATACCTTAATTCTCCAAAATTACCATTTCTTTTTAACATTATTCTATCTGTTCTATCTTCATCTAAAAGTATCTTTGCTACATTTCTTAAGTATATTTCATAATCAGTACTATATTTTAATAATATTTCTTCATCTAATTTTATAAATACATTTGATAATTTTCTAATACTATAATCATTTTTAGCTATATAAATATTAGCTAATCTTCCATATATTTCATGCATTTCATCTTCTAAAAATTCAATACTTACATAATTATTCTCGTAAGATATTTTATAAAAAGTCCTTTTATTATTCATTATTTTTCTCCATTTTATTCTTATAAAACTCATATCTATTAATAGCTTCTTCTTTGTTTTTCTCTATTAACATATCTTTTTCAAAGGGGTTCGTTTTTTCTAGTACTTTATATCTTGTTTCACTCATTAAAAAATCTTCATATTTATCAAAATCAGATTTTGAATCTAAAGTAAATTTTTTATCTATTGGATTATATCTAAATATTGGAAAATATCCTGATAAAGTAGCTTCTTTAGTTTCTTGTTCTGAAGTTCCCATACCATTTTTTAAACCATGTTCAATACATGGAGCGTAAGCAATAATTATAGATGGTCCATTATATTCTTTTGCTTCTTTAAATGCATTTATTACCTGATTAGGATTTGCTCCAAGTGAAACTTGAGCTACATAAACATTTTCATAAGTTAAAGCATACTTAGCAAGATTCTTCTTAGATTGTTTACATCCTGTTATAGCAAATTTATTAACACTACCTATATTAGTAGATTTTGAAGTTTGACCTCCTGTATTAGAATATACTTCTGTATCTAATACTAGTATATTAACATTACTTCCTGTTGCTAAAACATGATCTAAGCCTCCAAATCCTATATCGTAAGCCCAACCATCTCCTCCTACTATCCATACTGATTTAGGCATTATATCTTCTTTATATTCTAACAATTCTTTTATATCAGTATTATCTATTATTGAAAGTAATTTTTTTGAATTATCTATTGTAGGATTATTTAGATATTCTAAATATATTTCTTTTTCTGATTCTTTTATTTTATCTAAGTTTATAGATATTATTTCTTTTATTTTTTCTTTTTTAGTAGTTTCTCCTAACTTTAATCCTAATCCAAATTCTGCTGCATCTTCAAATAAAGAATTTGCCCAAGGAATAGAATAAGATGTGGCTGGAGCTTCTCCTCCATAAATAGAAGAACATCCTGTAGCATTAGCAATTACTAATTCATCTTTAAATAATTGTGTAAGAAGTTTTAAATATGGAGTTTCTCCACAACCAGCACATGCTCCACTAAATGCAAAAGCTGGCGAAATAAATTGACTACCTTTTACAGTATATTTATTAAATACTTCTTCTTTATCTTTAATATTTTCAAATAAATAATCATTAGTTTTTATAAAATCTTCAGTTAAAGCATCTTTACTTGATTTCATATCTAGTGCTTTCTTTAACATTTTACCTGGACATGTATTAAAACATGCTCCACATCCAGTACAATTTTTATAACTTATTCCTATAATATAATAATAATTTTTACCCGGAATATTAGCATTTATCAATTTTTCTTGTATATATTTCGGTGCATTATTCTTTTCTTCTTCTGTTAATAAAAATGGTCTTATTACTCCATGTGGACATACATAACTACATTTATTACAAGTTATGCAATTAGATGATGTATATACCGGAAGAAAATCTGCTACTGGTCTTGTTTCCTTCCTGTTCATTCCTCCCCAAAATGTTCCATCTACATGGTGTAAAACTTCTTTAACACTAATTTCATAACCTCTTTTTGAAAGAAGTTTTGAGTATAAATCATTTTTTAAATCAAAACCATTAAGTGTAAATTTTGAAGTATCAACTAAAACTAATGAATTTAAAGCTTGATCTATTCCTTTTAAATTAGAATCTATAATATTAGAATCTTTATTTTTAAATTTAGTTTTAATCATCTCTTTTAGTGACATTATAATATCATCAAAATTAACTTGTTCAATAAATTTAAATATTATTGTAGACATAATATTATTTATTTTTCCATTTATATTATTATCAATTGCTATTTTCGATGCATTAACTTTATATACTTTGATATTTTTATCTTTAATTATTTTTTTATCATTATCTGTAAAATAATTATTTAACTCTTCATCTGTTAAATTTGTATTTAATATAAAAATTCCATTTTCTACTATGTTATCTAACATTTTATATTTTTCTAAATAACTTGTTTTAGTACATACGACAATTTTAGGTTCATTTACATAATATGAAGATTTTATTAAATCATTAGAAATTCTTAAATGACTTTTAGTAAGTCCACCTTGTTTTTTAGAATCATATTCAAAATAACCTTGAACGTAGTTATTAGTTTTTTCCCCTATGATAGAAATAATATTCTTAGATGCACTAACCATACCATCTGATCCATATCCATATATTAAAATTTCTTCTTGATTATTAAATTTCTTAACAAATCTCACTGGCTTTAATGACTTATTATTTAAATCATCTATTATTCCTATTGTAAAATTATCAAATGTATCTTCTTGATCTAAGAAATCATAAACTGCTTTTATATCATATATATTAGTGTCTCTACTAGATAAACCATATCTTCCACCTAATACTTTTATATTTTTATTTTTTAAAGCATTTAATACATCTAAATATAATGGTGCTACTTCTCCAGAATCTTTAGTTCTATCTAATACTGCTATACTTTCTACTGTAGATGGTAATATTTTATTTAAATATTCTATTGAAAAAGGTCTAAACAAATGAATTTCTACAAGTCCAATTTCTTCATCAGTATTATCACAAACTTCTCTTATTGTTTGACATACTGATCCCATAGCTACAATAACTTTTTTAGCTTTTTTACTACCATAATAGTCCATAATATGATAATCATTGTTAGTTATTTTATTTACTATTTCTAAATTTTTTTCTACTATTTCTGGTAACTTATTATAATAGATATTATGTGCTTCACTTAATTGAAAATATAAATCATCATTTAAATGTGTACCTCTAGTAACATTATTTTTATATAATGCTCTTTGTCTAAATTCTTCTATCTTATTTTTATTAATATATTTATTTATTTCATTTAAATCTATTAAATCTACTTTTTGATATTCATGACTTGTTCTAAAACCATCAAATGAATTAATAAATGGAATATTACTATCTATTGTAGATAAATAAACTGCGGATGTTAAATCCATAACTTGTTGGACTGAAGAACTTAAAAATATTGCAAATCCAGTTGTTCTTGCAGCATATATATCTTGATGATCTCCAAAAATTGATAAAGCATGAGTTGCTATAGACCTACTTGCTACATTTATTACAAAAGGTAACATTTCTCCTGCTATTTTATACATATTTGGAAGCATAAGCAAAAGACCTTGACTTGCTGTAAAAGTTGAAGAAAAAGTACCATTTTGAAGTAATCCATGGCATAAAGCTATAGCTCCTGCTTCACTTTGCATTTCATAAAGTTTAACTCTATCTTTAAAGTAATTTAATCTTTTATCTACATTAGAAAAGACATCTATGTTTTCACTCATAGGTGAAGATGGAGTAATAGGATATATTCCACAAGCTTCTATAAAATTATATGCTACATAACTACATGCATAGTTACCATCAATTATCTTTTTCATAATACCTCACTTAAATTTTATCATAAGTAAATAAAAAAGTGCTATATTTGCACTTTTATTCTTGCACTACCCAAGCATTAGGTACTGGTCTTGTAAATGGTTGTAAACTACCATTTCTAGGATTTGTTATTATTTTTCCATTATGAACCATAGAACTAGAAGTTCCTCCGTCCATTGCTACAGCATTAATTGCTCCATATTTAGCCATAATATCTCTAACTTCAACAATACTTGCTCCTGGAACTTTATCAAGAGGTCTTCTACCATCTAATACTAAGAATAATACTATACCATCTTTTCTTTGACCTATAGCTGTACGGTTAGCTTCTCCCCAACCACCATTACCTTTCATATCAGAAAGTTTTCCATTAACTATTAAGTATGGTCCAAATTCTACAGCATCTCTTATACCCATTTTTATTGCTTCTTGAGCAGTATATCTACCTAGTATAAGTTTATTATTTTTATCAAATCCTACGATTCCTCCACCAACTCCAGCTTTTTTATTATCAAAAAGTAATTTTCCTTTACTTATTACTATTCCATGAGGATATCCTCCCATACTATTCCAATCTGGGTCATAGAATCCTCCAGCATTTATAGCTATAACAGAATCTGTTCTTCTAGCCATATCTACTACCATTTCTCCTTTTGCAGCTAGTGTATTTCCAGCACCTCTTGCACTAACTAGAGAAACTTTACTTGGATCATATATAGCAACTAATTTACCTTCTACTTTTCTATTAGGAGATGTGTAATAACTTATATTTATTATTTTATATAATTGACCTTTTTTTCTATCTAAAATAGCTTTTTCATATTCATTTTCATATGTTTCTTTATTTTGAAAATCCACTAAATTACCATTAGTATTTTCTTGTATTTCATTTACGACATTAGATGACATAACATGTTGTATTTCTTCTTCACTATAAATAAATCTTGCATATTTTTGATGTGATAAACTAGTCATTGCATTAGTAATCCACCATATCCTAAATTTATCATTTTTACCATAAAACATATTCATAACATAAGTAGATCCACCTATATATGCTATAAGAAAAACTGTTATGAATATTTTAAAAACTACACTTAAAATTTTATTTTTAGGAACATTTTCTTCTTTTATTGTAAAAAATTGATAAATTGAATAAACATTCAAACCTATATTTAAAGTAAATAAAACTAATAACAACATTTTAAATGGTTTTCTAATTAAATAAGTTGTATGTCCTGCTATTATTAACATATATAATGCAAAGAAGAAAAATAATATACTAAATATTATAAGTCCAAAATAAAATTTCTTTTTACTTTTAACCTTCTTATTATTAATTATATTAACATCTTTATTTTTATTAACTCTTTCTAATTTTATTTCTATTGTATTATCCATCCGCACCTCTTTATTTTATATATTATTTTAACATATTTTTTAAAATGGTAACTTAAAATTTCCACTTTTAAACTGTTTTATCATTTTTTGTGTTTGTTCAAAATTAGTTAACAATCTATTTACTTCTTGAACAGTTCTTCCTGAGCCTTTTGCTATCCTTTGCTTTCTACTAGCTTTTATTATATCAGGATTTCTTCTTTCTTCTTTTGTCATTGATAAAATTATTGCTTCTACATGAAGAATATCTTTTGGATCTATTTTTATATTGTTTAAACCTAATTTACTTGCCCCAGGTATTAATTTTAAAATACCTTCTATAGAACCTAACTTTTTCATAGTTTTCATTTGTTTTAAAAAATCATCTAAATCAAATTTACCTTTTTCCATTTTTTTAGATAATTCTTTAGCTTCTTTTTCTGAAATAAGTTCTTCTGCTTTTTCTACTAATGAAACAATATCACCCATACCAAGAATTCTATTTGCCATTCTTTCTGGATCAAAATAACTTAGGCCATCCATTTTTTCAGATATACCAATAAATTTAATAGGTACATCAGTTAATTTTCTAAGAGATAAAGCTATTCCTCCTCTTGTATCTCCATCTAATTTAGTAAGAATTACTCCAGTAATATTTAATTCTTCTTTAAATCCTTTTATAACATTAACACCATCTTGTCCCATCATAGAGTCTAATACCAATAAAATTTCATGTGGATTTACTTCTTTATTAATATTTTTTAATTCTTCTACTAATTTTTCATCTATTTGTAAACGTCCTGCTGTATCTATAATGATATAATCTAAATTATTCTCTTTAGCATAAGAAATAGAATTTTTTGCAATTTGTACTGGATCTTTGCTATCTTCTTTATATATAGGAATATTTATTTGTTTTGCTAACTGATCAAGTTGATCTATTGCAGCAGGTCTATAAACATCACAAGCTACTAAAAGAGGTTTTTTATTATATTTTTTTCTTAAAAATGTAGCTAATTTTCCTGCTGTAGTAGTTTTACCTGTTCCTTGAAGACCTATTAACATAAGTATATTAGGATTTTTATTAGTTACTAAATCAGCTTTTTCTTTTCCTAATAAATTAACTATTTCATCATGAACTATTTTTACAAACATTTCTGATGGTTTAATACTAGACTGTACTTCTTTTCCAAGAGATTTTTCTTTAACAGTTTCTACAAACTCTTTAACTATTTGATAATTAACATCAGCTTCTAATAAAGATATTTTAATTTCTCTTAAAACATCTTTTATATTATCTTCTGTTATTTTTCCATAACCCTTAATCTTATCTAGTGCTTTAGTTAACGTTTCTTGTAAATTTTCAAACATTAATTTCTCCTTATAAATTTTCTATTTGTTCTAATGTTTCTTTTGATACTTTATCTTTTAATATTAGATATAATTGATCATGCTTATTTTTTAATTTTAATAAAGTTTCATATTCATTTAATTTTTTTTCAATTGTCGACATTTGTTGTGATACTGCTGCCTTACTAACTTTTTTTATCTCTGATATTTCACTAAAAGATAAATTATTAATATAATACATTTCAAAATATTCTCTTTGTACTTCAGTTAATAATAAAGAATAGTAATCATAGAGTTCATTATAATATATATAATTTTCCATTATATCAATCCTTTAAAAAGACCATAAATATATTTATCTAAATCAAAAATTTCCAAATCAGTATCTTTTTCTCCAAATCCTATATATTTTACAGGTATACCTACTTCTTCTTTAATAGCAAGTACTATTCCACCTTTTGCTGTTGAATCTAATTTAGTAAGTACAACCCCTGTTATATTAGTAACTTTTTTAAATTCTTTTGCTTGGTTTATACCATTTTGACCAGTATTAGCATCTATCACTAATAATGTTTCTTGATTTACATCTGGTAATACTTTTTTTATAGTCTTATTAATTTTATCTAACTCTTTCATTAAATAATCTTTATTTTGTAAACGTCCTGCTGTATCTATTAAAACTATTTGTGTACCATCTTGTTCTGCTTCTTTTAAACCATCAAAAATAACACTTGAAGGATCTATCTGTCCTTCTACTCCATAAAAACTAGATTTTGTTTTACTTGCCCACTCTTTTAATTGAAGATATGCTCCTGCTCTAAAAGTATCTCCTGCTATCATTTTAACTTTTTTTCCATCTAATATAAATTTATGAGCTAATTTAGCTATAGTAGTTGTTTTACCAACTCCATTTACTCCAACAAACAAAATAACATTTATATTATTGGATGTATTTACATTAGTATCGATAATATCATTATTTACATATGTTATAAATATTTCATCTACAATTACTTCTTTTAATAAATTTACATCTTCTATTTTATCTTCTTTTATTCTTTTTCTAATAGAATCCATTAACTTTAAAACTGTTGATACACCTATATCAGCATTAATTAAAATTTCCTCTAATGATTCTAAATATTCTTCATTTATTTTTTCATATTTATTATTAATATTTAATATTTTTTCTACAAAATTTTTTCTTGTCTTACTAAGACCTTCATCATACTTTTGTATTTCTTTTTTATCTTCATCTTCTTTTTTAAATAAATTTTTTATTTTTCCAAATATATTCATAAATTCACCATGTTAATATTTTATCATATTTAATAAAAAAGATAAAAACTAAGTTTTTATCTTTTCTTACTTTCTATTTCAAATTTTACTTTATCATAATCTGTAATAATTTTAGGAATTTTATTATCTTCTACTTTTGAACCTTTTAAATTATACATAACTGTTGCTTCTAATAACGAACTAGCTATTGCTTTTCTTTCGTCCTCCATTAAACCATCAGATATACCTAAATCTATAAAGCTAGCATCTATTCCTGGAAGACTAAGATCTTTAATATACTTTTCACCACTATTTGTTTCAGACTCTTGATATTCAGAAGTATATTTTAACGCTCGATCAAGAGAAGTGATTTCTTTTGTTAAATATTCATCTGTAGTTCCTACTATCAAACCATTATTTTCTAAAGCTTTTCTTGTTAATTCATCAAATAATACTCCTGAATCAGATACTTTAACACCTTCTGAACTTCTTAAATAAACAAAAATATGTTCTTTATCACTATCTATTTCTTCATTTGAATTTTTAAAACATGCTGCTAAAGCTTCTTCATAATTAGCATTAGTTATTTCCATCATATTTTTAATCATTTCTTTTTGATAATTCCAAGTATCTACTTTCTTTTGAACTTTATCAACTGACATTAAATCAACATGTTTTATACCAAGTTTTTTTGCTTTATCCTCATATATTTTTGCTATATTTTTAGCAGTTTGATTATTATCTTCACACACTATATGATAATAAACTTTATCTTTTACAGCATTATTTTTATTTATACCTTGTTCTTCAAAATATTTTAATGCTGCTGGATCATTAAAATTATCTTCACCATAAATTATTCCATTTACATATTCTTGATTACTTTTATTATGATTTTGATTTTCTATTAACTTATTAGCTCCTGATTTTAATAAAATTACTCCACCTACTACTAAACCAACTTTAACAAGAGCAAATTTTAAACCTCTTAATTTATCTTTTCTTATCTTTATATCATTTACTTTTTTATTCTTTTTATTATCCATTATTCTTTTATTTTGCATTCTACGTTTTTCTTCTTGAATATAATTTATACTTTCTATTTCCCTTCCAATTTGTTTTAATGTTTTCATATAATTAGAGTATTCACTTCTATTTCTTTCTGGAAATCTATCTATTTCTTCTCTTACAAGAGTTAATAAATTTAGATATTCATTTTCTATATATCTAATATTTTCTCTTCTATATCCTCTTTTTAAATCTTCTATTTGATCGTATAAAAAATTTATTTTATCTTCAAATTTTTCTTTTCTAATCATATATACTCCTTAATTATTAATTATTATATCACTTATTAATACAGATGGTGATCTTACTATCTCATTTGAATATCTAAATGTATTTGAAACTTCTATAACATTATTAAATAACTCTTTAATTGTAGTAGTCATTATACCTTGTTCAAAATAAGAATTTATTTCTCCATTTAAAATATAAAAACCATTTACTAATAAAGATATATTACCACTTACTATGTCAATTGCTTGACCACCTGCTCCTGCAATATCCGTTATAATTAAGCCTTCTTTAATATTTTTAATAATATCTTCTTCAGTTTTATCGCCAGGAAGTAAAGTTAAATTTCTAACACCTATTTCATCAAAAGAATTTGATGTAGAAGTCATATTATTCTTAGAAGCTTCTTTATTATTAGATATAAATAATTTTAAAACTCCTTTTTCTACTAGATATTTTTTTCTTGTTTTATTTCCTTCTTCATCAAATAAATATTTAGTAATATTTTCCTCTCCAAAAGGATTTTCTAACAAACTAATCTTTTCTGAGAATATTTTTTCTCCTATTCTATCTTTATATAAAGATAAATTTAAATTAACAGTTTTTAAACTAAAAGCTTCTAAAATTGAAGTTATTATTTCTTCCATTACATCTTGTTTTAATAAACAAGTATATTTTTTTGACTTAATATTAGCTAATATCAGTTTATTTTTAACATCTTTAATAACTTTTTCTTTTAAAATTTTTAATTTTTCAAAAGAATAATCTTTCATCATAATATTGCTATATGAATTAACTACTCTAGAATTATCTTTTCCATAAGCAATTATTCCAAAATCATAATACATATTTACATTTTCAATATTTATACCTTTATTATTAATTATTTTCATTTTAGAAACTGTAAATACTAAAGTAGCAGTAACATTAAAAATATTATCTTCTAAAGCAGTTAAAGGAATGGTTTTATTTACATATTTAGAAAAATCACAACTATCATTTACTTGAATAATGTTATTATCATCTATTACTTCTAAAAACTTATCTTCCACATTTGAATCTACATATTCTATTTTTTCTTCTAATATATCAATTAAATCTTCACTTAAATAATTACTTTCTAAACTTACAGTTTTATTATTCTTTTTAGCTTTTATATAATAAAAAACATTATTTTTTATATCAATAAAATTAACTTTTTCATTTTCTATTTCCGATATATATTCTTTATTATCATAAATAGTTATTTCTATATTAGAAAAACCTCTATTAATACATAATTCAAAAAATTCATTATTATTCATCGCTACCACCCACTAATATCTCAGAAATTTTAATTGTAGGTTGTCCTATGGTAACAGGTATATTTCCACTAGATGCTCCACAAATTCCAGAAGATAATTTTAAATCATCTGAAACCATTTCTACATTTTTTAATATTTCTTTACTATTACCTACTAGAGTCATAGGTTCTAATAAATCTTTTATTTCCCCATTCTCTATTAAATAGGGTAAACTTATATAAAAATTAAAATTACCAGTTGAAGGATCTACTGAACCTCCACCCATTTCTTTAGCATATATTCCATAATCAATAGATTTAATCATATCTTCTATTTTATCTTTACCAGCTAACAAATAAGTATTAGACATTCTAGAAGTAGGTTTATATAAATAATTCTCTCTTCTAGAAGAAGATGTTGGTTCTAAAGATAATTTAAATCCATTAAATTTATCAACTAAAAAACTTTTCAAAACTCCTTTTTCTATCAATATAACTTTTTTAGTTATACTTCCTTCGTCATCTATCAAATTAGAACCATAATAATTATTTAATGTTGGATCATCTATTAATGTTACTTTATCGCTAGCAATAATCTTTCCTAAATCATCTTTAAAAATAGTTAAGTTATTTTTCAATGCTTCTGCTTCTAATCCATGACCACATGCTTCATGAAATATTACTGCTCCAAAACCATCATTTAAAACTACTGGCATTTTTTTACCTTTTATCTTCTTAGATGATAATTTTTCAATAACTACTTTAGCTATATCTAATGCCTTACTAGGAAAATCTTCATTACTTAACAGTTCTAATCCACCCTTATTTGCAAAAGTCATACTATGTTCTACCATTTTTCCTTTTTTTTCTGCTACTGCACTTATTACTAATCTTGTTAAATATTTTTTATATTTAACATTATCTTGATTGCTATTTAATATTTTTATTTCTTTAGTTATTTCACTTAATCTAATTGAAACTTGTTTTATTAAAGAAGAATAATCTCTTATTATCTTATCTATCATTTTAAAAAAGTTTTTCTTTTCATTATTACTAATATCAGAAAATTTAACTTCTACTTTATCTTCATAAGTTTTTATATCTTTAAAAATTAAAGGATCTTTTTCTTTTTTTACATAAAAAAACGATTTTAAGTCATTAAAATCATATTTTTTATTTGTAGCAACGTAAAAAATTGTATCATTTTCTAATAAACGAATACCTAATCCTTTAGAATTATCTGTAATTATATCTTCTAATTTTGAGTCAACATAATTGTATATTTTACTTTTTGTTAATTCTTCGTAAAATTCCACATAATCTGCATATTGATATAAATTATTTATTTCTTTTAATCTTTTCATTAAATTCCCCTGATTGCTTTATTTTCAAATTAACTATTCTTAATAAATTTAATATAAAGAAAATATATAATACTAAATTTAATAAAACTACTATTTTTAAATAAAAATCTGTATTAAATAATCTAATAATTTTATCTATATTAGATAATCCAGAAATATTAGATAAAAACATAGATAATACAATAAGTAACAAAACAGATGATATAAATTGAAAAATACCTGTTCTTCTTAAATAATTAAACATTAAATAAATTGAAAATACAATATTAATTATAAACAATATTAAATATAATATACCAAACCAATCACTTAATAACCAATCAAACATATATACTCCTAGTAAAATTATACCATTTATTTAAACAATATTTCTACTGTTTCTATATTTCCTTCTTTTTTTACATAAGAGTCACTTAATAATGAAGTTTTATGATAATTTTTTTCTATATCTCTTAATTCATATAATGGTTTGTTTATAATTTTTTTATTCTTATTTCTTTTTTTAAACATACTAAATCCCTTTAATATGTATCTTTCTATATTTATTTTTAAAGGTATAAAGACATTCTTATTAACTTTTAAAAAATTAAATCTTTTTCTTGATAGTTTAAAACTATCTTTTTCTAAAAATCTCTTTTTTAATTTTAAATTTTTCATATTTAACCCCCTTAAATATTGGCTTATTATAACATTTTTTCACAAAAAAAGCAAATAAGCACATTCTTCTTATTTACTCGTTAACTATTACTACCTCTCCATTGTATAGATTTTCTAATCTTCTTCCTCTTCTATTTATAATAAAAACTACAAATCCACTTATTATCATAATAATTGATATTAATTGAGCCACTCTTAAAGAACCAAAATATAATGAATCTGTTCTAAATTGTTCTATAATTAATCTAACAACTCCATACCATACTAAATAAATTGATGTAATATAACCATTTTTTAAAAGTGGTCTTTTTCTTATAATCAATATAGTTATTAAAGCTACTAAATTTAATATACTTTCATATAAAAATAGTGGCATTCTATAACTTCCATTAATAAGCATATTATCTTTTATAAAAGAAGGTAAATAATTTAAACTACCAGAAGTTACTATTGGTCCATATGCTTCTTGATTAAAAAAGTTACCCCATCTACCAACTATTTGACCTAATAATAAAGCGGGGATAATAATATCTAATATTCTATATAAAGACATTCCATGTTTATGAGTATAATACCTTACAAATATTAAACCACCTATCATACCACCATGTATTGCTAGACCACCATTCCATATTTCTAATATTTCTATTGGTCTGATCATGTAATAAGATAAATTAAATAATACATAATATAATCTAGCACCTATTATTCCAAATATCATAGTATAAAATATCATATTTATTATAAAATCTTGGTCTATTTCTAATCTTTTAGATTCTTTAAATACATAAAATAATCCAATAAACATTCCTATAAATATACATAAAGAATACCAATATATTTGTATAAATCCTAAATCTAATAAAACTCTATTCATAATTAATCACCTTTAAAAATGGTTTTACAAATAATTCTTCTATAATAAATGTAATTATAGTAATTACAACAGAAATAATTAATAAATTTACTAAATTACTAAATCTTACATTTTGATTTAATACTAATTCTACCAATTTTAATATAATTGCATTATTTACAAAATAAAATAATCCAAAAGTTAATCCAGTAAGAGGTAAAGTAAAATGATTTAATAATGGCATAATAATCCTATTAAATAAATATATCAATATACCTGCTAATATAGATATAACATAAACATAAGTTTTATTTATATAAAATAGTTTAAATAAAGCTCCACATATATAAAAAGTTAATGAATAAAGAAATATATATATTATAACTTTTAAACTTTCTTTTAAATATTTCATTTTATACCTCTAACTTTGTCTTTAAATATTTAGCAGTAATAGAATCTTTATTCTTTATTATTTCTTCTGGTGTTCCATAAGCAACTACTTCTCCACCTTTATCTCCACCTTCTAATCCTATATCAATGATATAATCAGCAGATTTTATAACATCTAAATTATGTTCTATTACTATTACACTATCATCATTATCAACGATTTTTTTAATAATTGCAAGAAGTCTTTTTATATCATAAGAATGAAGTCCAGTAGTTGGTTCATCCATAATATATAGTGTTTTTCCTGTTGGTTTCTTTTGTAGTTCTTTAGCAAGTTTAACTCTACTAGCTTCTCCTCCACTAAGAGTAGGTGCTATTTGACCAAGCTTGATATAAGATAATCCTACATCATTTAATACCTTTAATTTATTATAAATTTTAGGTATATTTTCAAAAAATACTAAAGCTTCACTTACTCTCATTTCTAAAACATCTGTTATAGTTTTATTTTTATATTTTATTTTTAAAGTTTCACTATTATATCTTTTACCTTTACATACTTCACAAGTTACATAAACATCAGGTAAAAAGTTCATTTCTATTTTTTTAACTCCATCCCCTCTACAAGCTTCACATCTTCCACCTTTTACATTAAATGAAAATCTATCTTTTCCGAAACCTTTAATTTTAGCTTCTTTAGTATCAGCAAATAAATTTCTTATTTCATCAAATATACCAGTGTAAGTTACTGGATTACTTCTTGGAGTTCTTCCTATAGGGTCTTGAGTAATTTCTACTAATTTATCAATGTTTTCTAAACCTTTTATAGATTTAAATTCTCCTGGTTTTACTTTTGATTTATATAAAGTAGATTGTATTTTTTTACTAAGTATCTCCATAATTAAAGAAGATTTACCACTTCCTGATACACCAGTTACACAAGTAAATACTCCTAAAGGAATTTTTACATCTATATTTTTTAAATTATTATGCTTAGCACCTTTTATTTCAATAAATTTTTTAGGTTTTTTTCTAGTTTTAGGTATTTCTATTTTTTCTCTTCCAGATAAAAAATTACCAGTTAAACTATTAGTGTTTTTCATGACTTCTTCTGGTGTTCCACAAGCAATAACTTCTCCACCTTGATCTCCAGCGTATGGTCCGATATCAATTAAATAATCACTTTTTAACATCATATCTTCATCGTGTTCTACAACAATTAATGTATTACCAATATCTCTCATAGTCATTAAAGTATTGATAAGTCTATCATTATCTCTTTGATGAAGGCCAATAGAAGGTTCATCTAAAACATATAAAACACCAGTTAATTTAGAACCAACTTGAGTTGCAAGTCTAATTCTTTGAGATTCACCACCACTTAAACTAGTAGCAGTTCTAGATAAAGTTAAATAATCTAAACCTACATTTTTTAAAAATAATAATCTATTTTTTATTTCTTCTATTAAAAGTTTAGCTATTTGAGTTTTTTCTTTATCTAATTTTAAATTATTAAAAAATTCTAATGCTTCTTTAATTGATAAATCACATAATTCTGCAAGATTTAAAGATGATATTTTTACTGCTAAAACTTTTTCATTTAAACGCTTTCCATTACATACTTCACATTTAGTTTCAATCATAAAACCTTCAAGCCATTCTCTTAACCATTCACTTTTAGTTTCAATATATCTTCTTTCTAAACTGTTTATAACTCCTTCAAAAGCTTCTACTTTATTATAAGAATTTCCACTTCTACTAGAATATTTAAAATGAATAAGTTCATCACTTCCATAAAATACTAAATCTTTTTCTTTTTTTGTTAATTTTTCAAATGGTTTTGATGTAGATATTTTAAAATGCTTACAAAAACACTCTAACTGTTTATAAAAAATACTGTCTTCATCACCATATAGCTTTGAAAAAACACCTTCTGATATTGAAAGACTTGGATTAGGTAACAATAAATCAGGATCTATTTTTAATTTAACTCCTATTCCATTACATGCTTCACATGCTCCATATGGAGAATTAAAAGAAAACATTATAGGTTCTAATTCTGGTAATGAAAAATCACAATGTGGACATGCAAATTTTGATGATAAAATTAATTCTTTATCATTTAATATATCAACAATTACTTTTCCATTTCCTAATTTAACTGCAAGTTCTAGAGCTTCAAAAAGCCTAGATCTTATATCTTCTTTTATAACTAATCTATCTATTACTAAATCTATTTTATGCTTTTTATTTTTTTCTAATTCTATTTTTTCTGATAAATCTATCATTTCTTTATCAATTCTTGCTCTTACAAAACCATCTTTAATTAAATTAGAAATTAATTCTTTATGTTCACCTTTTTCATTATCGACAACTGGTGCCATAATAATAACTTTAGTATTTTCATCAAGTTTCATAATTTTTTCAGTCATTTCTTCTACAGATTGTGATGAAATTTCTATATTATGATTAGGACAATAAACTGTACCTACCCTTGCATATAATAATCTTAAATAATCATAAATCTCTGTAACTGTACCAACTGTTGATCTAGGATTTTTACTTGTAGTTTTTTGATCTATACTAATCGAAGGAGATAAACCATCTATTGAATCAACATCTGGTTTTTCACTTCCACCTAAAAATTGTCTAGCATAAGAAGATAAACTTTCAACATATCTTCTTTCACCTTCAGCATATATAGTATCAAACGCCAAAGAAGACTTACCACTTCCTGATACTCCTGTAATAACAGTTAATTTGTTCTTTGGTATTTCTATATCAATATTTTTTAAATTATTTTCTCTTGCACCTTTTACAATTATTTTATCCATTAAAAACCTCGTTTTTATATTTTAACAAATTTAACTAAATAGAAAAACAAAAACTTTAATTATTTATTTAATATTTCTATAAATTCTTCTTCAGTCAAAATAGGAATGTTAAGTTCTTTTGCTTTATCTTTTTTGCTTCCAGGATTTTCACCAACTACTACATAATCTGTAAGTTTTGAAACTGATGATGATGTATTTCCACCACTGTTTTCTATTAATTCTTCTATTTCTTTTCTAGTATATTTTGTTAAACTTCCAGTAACTACTATTCTTTTGCCATTAAATATATTATTTTCTTCTCTTCCAAGATAGTTAAAATTAACATTTAATTCTCTTAATTTCTCTATAGTTATTATATTTTTATCCACTTTAAAATAATTAATTATAGATTCTGCTACTATATCTCCAATATCTTTTATTTTTATTAAGTCCTCTTTTGTAGCTAGCATTAAATTATCTATAGTTTTATAATTTTTTGCCAAAATTTTAGCAGTTTTTTCACCTACATTTGGTATTCCTATAGCAAAAATTAATCTTTCTAGTGAATTTAATTTAGATTTTTCTATATTATTTAGTATCTTTTCTACACTTTTATTTCCAAATCCCTCTAATTCTATTAAGTCATTCTTATGATTTTCTAACATAAAAATATCAGAATAAGTTTTTATATATCCTAAATTATAAAAATCTTCTATTATCTCTTCTCCTAAACCTTCTATATACATAGCATTTCTACTGACAAAATGTATTAAAGATTCTATATTTTTAGCAGGACAATCGGGATTTATACAATACCAATCTGCTTGATTTTTTTTTCTTTCTAAAAGACTAGAACATATAGGACAAATATTAATCATTTTAAATGGCTTTTCTTCACCTGTTCTTCTTTCAATAATTGGCTCTATTACTTCAGGAATAATTTCTGCTGCTTTCTTTATATAAACATAATCATTTTCTCTTAAATCTCTATTAACTACATAATCTTCATTATGTAATGTAGCTCTTTTTACAGTTGTTCCTGCTATTAAAGTAGGTGAAAGTATAGCATTAGGAGTAATTTTACCAGTTCTTCCTACTGTAAAAATAAATTTTTCTAATTTAGTTATAACTTTATCTTCTGGAAATTTATATGCAACTGCCCATCTAGGGTACTTAGCAGTATTTCCTAATTCCACCCATTTATCAATATTATTTAATTTGATTACAACACCATCAGTAGGATAATTTAATTTTTTTCTTAAATTATAAATATCTTTTATATATTGATTTATCCCATCTGATCCTTTTACTAATTTATTAACTTCATTATTAGTTTTAAATCCTAATTCATTTAAAAAATTAAGAACTTCTATTTGAGAATGCAAATCATATTCTAATGGATTTACTAACTGATACATTATATTTTTTAAATTTCTTTTTGCTGTAATTTTTGAATCTAATTGTCTTATTGAACCTGCTGCTGCATTTCTTTCATTTTTAAACAATTCTATATACTTTTTAGTTTTCTTACCTAATAATATCTTTTCTTGATTTTCTTTCTCAATAATTACATTTTTTTCGTTTATTTCTTTATTCAACTTTTCTAAAGTATCTTTTTCCATAAATATTTCACCTCTTACTTCAAGGCTTATATCTTTTGACAATTTAAGAGGTATAGTTTTAATTGTTTTTACATTTTCAGTTATATCTTCTCCTTCTAATCCATTTCCTCTAGTAAGAGCTTGTTTTAAATACCCATGTTCATATACTACACTTACACTAAGTCCATCTATTTTCATTTCACATACAAAATCATCTTCATTTAAAGAATAAACAAAATTGTTTATTTCTTCTTCATTATAAACATTTGCTAATGATAACATAGGAACTTTATGAACTACTTTCTTAAATTTAGATAAAACTTTTCCTCCAACTCTATTAGATGGTGAATCTATAGATTTTATATCAGGATATTTTTCTTCTATTTCATATAATTCCCTTAATAAAGAGTCATATTCTCTATCTGATATATCTGGATTATCTAATGTATGATATTTATAGTCTGCATCTTGAATTTTTTTTACTAATTCTAAATAACGTTCTTTTATTTCCATAGTTGTATTGGATATTCTCCTTTTTCTTGTTTTTCTTTTATTATATTTTTGATTTTTTCTAAATCTTCTCTATATGTAATACCATACCATTTTTCATCAGTCTCTTTTGTTTTTATTTTTATACTTTTTTCTTTTAATAATTCATTTAAGACTACTGGTATAAGAATTTCTGAAGTTAAATCACCATTTAAATTCTTTATAAATTTCTCTACTTTTTGATTTAATAAAGATAGAACATCTATGTTCATAGTCATCATTAACATAGAAACATTCATATTTTCATCTACTGATCTTTCATCTGTTCCATCTAGATTTTTAACAATTATTTTATTATCTTTTCTTTCACAAATACTTTCTATGATTTTTAATACATTGTTATTTTCATCTTCATAGCATATACCTCTTTTTACAGCACCATTTTCAGTTAATGTCTGACCTAATTTATAAGAAATTATTTCTATTTCTTTATCATATTCTAAAATTTCACTAGCTAGTTTAAAAGAATTTTGTCCATAAAAATCATCTGCTGTTATTAATAAAAATTTATTTTTTATTAAATTATTAACTGCTGATAAAGCATGAGCTGTACCTAAAGGCTTGGTTCTTTTTTTTGATACACCTTTTATATATAATGGCTGAAAAGCATATTTAACATTTATATATTTTTTGATTCTATTTCCAATAGTATTTTTGAATACTTTATAATTTTCTTTTTTTATTATAAAAATAACTTCTTTAAATCCTGCTTGTATAGCATCATAAATTGAATAATCAATAATAAACTCACCATTATTACCAATTGGTTCAATTTGTTTTAAACCACCAAATCTCGAACCTAATCCTCCAGCTAATATCACTAATGTTTTCTTCATTTATTCTACCTCATACTTTGTTAATTTTTTATGATTTTTTAATAATTTTTTTATTCCGTATTTATATGAAAAAGCTATTACTAGTATATCATCATGAATTTCTACAATTGAACCTTTTCCAAAATTTTCATGATAAACTAAATCTCCTACATTATAATCTTCATTATTTTTTTCTTCATAAAATTGTTCTTTTTGAACTTTAAAATTAACATTCCATGAAGATTTTTCTTTAATAATATCAATATTACTCTCATAAACAAATCTACTTACAGGGTTATATGAAATTTTTGCAAAAGCGTATCTTCTTTTGGCAGATAATAAGTATAATTTTTCTTTTGCTCTAGTAACTGCTACATAATAAAGTCTTCTTTCTTCTTCTATATCTTGAACGTTTTCTAAACTAAGTTGATATGGGAATAAACTTTCTTCAAGTCCTACAACAAATACAACTTTAAATTCTAATCCTTTTACTGCATGAACAGTCATTAAATTAACTTTTTTCTCTTCGTTTTCATTATTATTTTCTCTATCAGAAAATAAAATCAAATTTTCTAAAAATTCTCTTAAACTAGAATTATTTTCTTTTTCATAATTATCAACATAAGTAATAAATTCTTTAATATTTTCTTCTCTTATAGATGATTCTAAATCATTATCTTTTTTGATTGTTTCTAAAAGATTAGTCTTTTCACATATTCTTTCTACCAAAGATTTTAATGATATATTCTCATAATTATCTTTAATTTCTTCAATTAAATTTTTAAATAGAATTAATTTCTTATCATCTTCTTCAATAGATTCATATAAGCTAAGATTAGATAAATTTGCTTTTCTTTGAAGATTTTCAATAGTTTTATTTCCAATTCCTCTAGTTGGATAATTAACTATTCTCAAAAAGCTTATATCATCTTTGGGATTATCAATTAATTTTAAATACGCTATTAAATCTTTTATTTCTTTTTTATTGAAAAATCCAAATGACCCTACTAATTTAAAAGGAATTACATTATTAATAAATAATTGTTCAAATAACCTAGATTGAGCATTAGTACGATATATTATAGCTATATCATCATAATCATATTGATTAGATATTTTTTTTATTTCCGATATTACATAATTTACTTCATCTTCTTCAGTATTTAACTGATTAAATTTTACTTTTTCTCCATCTCCAAGAGATGACCACAAATCTTTATGAGATCTTTCAATATTATTTTTTATAACATTATTAGCTATACTTAAAATATTATTGGTAGATCTATAATTTTGTTCTAATTTAATTACTTTAGCATTTGGAAAATCTTTAGTAAAATTTAAAATATTTTTATAATTAGCTCCTCTAAAAGAATATATCGATTGATCTGAATCTCCAACTACAAACAAATTTTTATATTTTGCAGATAACATTTTAACTAAAAAATATTGTGCATCATTAGTATCTTGATATTCATCAATTAATATATATTTATACTTTTCTTGAAAATCTTCTAAAACTGCATTATATTTATCTAAAATTAAATATGGTATTAATAACAAATCATCAAAATCAACACTGTTAGAATTATATAATTTTTTATTATATTTTTCATATATATCTACTATTTGCTTTTCTTCAAAAGTATAAGTATTTTTTTCAGCTTCTTCTGGTAAAACTAATTTATTCTTATAAGAAGATATAACTTCTTTAACATGTTTTGGAGATATAGTTTTATTTAAATTCATATCATCAATTATAATTTTAATTACTTTTAATGAATCATCAGAATCTAATATTGTAAAGTTTTTATCAATATTAACTAAATATCCATATTCTCTTAATATTTCTACTCCAAAAGAATGAAAAGTAGATATATGCATTCTTCTAACATCTCTTTTTAGAATATTTGATACTCTATCTTTCATTTCTTTAGCTGCTTTATTAGTAAAAGTAATTGCTAAAATGTTTTCACTATTAACTTTTTTATTTTCAATCAAATATGCAATTCTAGTAGTTAATACTTTAGTTTTTCCACTACCTGCTCCTGCTATAACTAAAACAGGTCCTTCTGTAGTTATTACTGCTTCTTTTTGTCTTTCGTTTAATCCTTCTAATTCCATGTATTTATTATATCATTTTATATTATTAAAAAGATAAAAACTGTAATTATTATTACAGTTTAAATTAATTCTAAATAAACAATTAAATTTTTATCTTTTTCTTTTTTATCACAAGTTATTAATGTTAAAGTATTCTTATTAGTTTTTATTGTGGATAATATATCTTTTTTATCTTTCTTTAAAATTCTTTTTACTTTGTATATATATTTAATATTATTAAAGTATAAATTTACTTCATCTTCTATACCTAAAACATCTAATCTATCAAATAAAACATTATATGCTATTCCTGAATGTGCAACTAAGACTATATTTGAACCATTAATCGATGGTAAAGAACTACCAGACATAACTTCTATACCATTTTTTATTTGATTTTTTTGATCATTTAATGAATAAAATCCATAATAAATTTTCAACTTCGGTATTTCGATATAACCCCAATATTTATTTCTAATCATTTTAGTTGTTTTTTTATTTTCTTCAAATTTTTTAATATTTTTATTTATAACAACTTTTTCTTTAGCTATATTTAAATTATTATCTTTATACTTAACTTTATTAATATCAAAAAATATATTTACTAATAAACAAATGAATATTATATTAAATATTTTTATTATGAACTTTATCATAAATATTTAAACCTATTAAAACGTTAAAAACTATAATTAAAAAGATAATATTATTATTATTCATTCCAGCATCAGGTATTTTTAAGTCTAATAATTCATAAGTTTCAGATGTATTATTATTTATTTCTATCACGAAATCATTTACAAATTTATATCCAACTGTAGAATTAATTTGTTTGATTTCATATTTACCATAAGGTAATAAAAATTTAGCTTTTCCATCTTTATCTGTAATAACTTCTTTAATTAAAATACCATTTTCAAAAATTTGAAATTTAACATTTGCTTCTGGTAATTTATTTGATTTATTCCCCATATATTTAATAATCTTTATTTCTTTTAATTCTTTTTTATTTTTTATAGTTTTCAATATATTTTTATTATTTTCATTTAAATTTATATAATATTTTTCATTTGATTTAGTATATCCTTTTCCTGATTTTTCTTCTATTAAATAATATTTTTGTAATGCTAAATTATCTATTTCCAAATATTCTTTATCTACTATATACTGATTTAGATAATTATTATTTTCATCATATAGTTTAAATGTTGTACCTTTTAAACTATAATAGATATTGTCTTCAAATTTATTAGTATCTTTATCAATTTTTCTAATAATAATTTTTCCTTTATTAAATTTTAATTTTATATTAAAAGAATAATCATTTACTTTTCCATAACTCATTAAACTTTGATATTTATAATCATAATATACAAATGTTGACTTATTATTCAGCATTTTCTTTTTAAATTCAATGTTTATTTCTTTTTCTATATCACTTTTTACAATTAGTTTATTATTTAATATCTTAATATTTTCTTGATTTACTTCATAACTATTTAAAACATTATTTTCATCATTAAGTTGATATTCTTTTTTAATACTTAAATTATTTAAAGTTTCTTTGAATTTTGGTAATTTATAATGGTTTTGAACTAAATATTCTAACTCTTGAATATAATTTAAAAAATTATTAGTTATAATATTTTGTTTAGTTTTATCTAAAATTTCAAATTTAAGATTTGGTGCAACAGTTTTCCATATTAATAATTGAGTAATTGCATACCATGTTTTATCTTCATGTCCTGGATACATATATCCATAGTAAGATAATAAACTAATTCTATCTAAAATATCTTTATTTATATTGTTAATATTTTTTAGTTCATATCCAGTATATAAATAGTTTTCTTTAGCAGTTTTAAGCGGTTCTATACAATATGCAAAATTGTTATCTTCTTTATTTCTAATAATGACAAATCTCCCTTTTTTTACATTGTTATTATTAGTTCTAGAATAATATAAATCAACCCAATCATTTATAACAAATTCGTTCTTCTTTATTTCTTCCGCTTTAACATAAGTAAAACCAAATAACCCTATAATAGTAAGTATAATAATTAATAGTTTTTTCATAATTCCTCCTACTATTACATAAAGTTATTCAAATAAATTTTCTTTTTTCCGAAAAAAATAAAAAAAAACAGTATTTTTATACTGTCTTTTTAATATTAAATTCTAAAATAAATATTCTTCATTTATCTGAGATAAAGCTTTTAAATTAATATCTACAAATTTATTATTTATATAATAATAATATGCTGCTGCAGCAATCATTGTTGCATTATCTGTACAATATTTCATTTCTGGATATGAATAAATCAAATTATTTTCTTGTGCTATTTTTTCTGTAATTTCTCTTATTCCACTATTTGCTGATACTCCACCTGCTAAATATATAGCTTTTACTTTATATTTATTTAATGCATTTGTTATTTTTGAGTAAAAAATTTCTTTTATTGTCTCTTGAAAACTATTTGCCAAATCTTCTTTAACTATGACGTGATTTTTCATATTTTCATTATTAACTAAATTTAATACTGCACTCTTTAATCCACTAAAACTAAAATTACAACTAAAATCTTGCAATGGCTTTGGTAAATTATAACTATGCTTTCCTAATTTAGATAACTTATCAATTTTTGGTCCTCCTGGATATTCTAAATTCATAAGTCTTGCTACTTTATCATAACATTCACCAACTGCATCATCTAAAGTTGATCCTATTACTTTAAATTTCATATGATCTTCCATTAAAACCAAGTCTGTATGTCCACCAGAAACTATTAATATTAAAGCAGGAAATACAAAATTAGTGTTTAAATTATTAGAATATATATGACCTATCATATGATTAACAGCTATTAAAGGCTTTTTATAAATTAAACTTAAAGTTTTAGCTACTTCTACTCCTACTAATAAAGAACCAATTAATCCAGGTCCATATGTAACAGCTATAGCATCTATATCATTAATACTCATTTTTGATTTTTCTAAAACTTCTTTTAAAACAAAAATAAAATTTTTCAAATGTTCTCTTGAAGCAATTTCTGGTACAACTCCACCATAATTTTTATGTATATCTATCTGAGAAGAAATAGATGTTGCAATATCAAATTTTCCATTTTTAACTATACTGAAACTAGTTTCATCACAACTTGATTCAATAGCTAATATATATATATCTTTTTTCATGAACTTTTTCTCTCTTCTGCTTCTGTTCTTTTTAAATAATTGGCATCTACTAGTTCTACTGGTGTTGGCTTCAATTTTATTGCATAATTTATAACTTTTTCAAAATTAACATTTGAAATTTCAGTATTTTCAAATAAGACTTCATCGTATGAAATATAAACATAATTGTTTATATCAATTAACTTTTTCTTTAAATCTTCTATTTGAATATATGATTCGGGCATAATTATTTCTTCATTTTTAAAAATCGCTGCATAAAATGATGAACGTCTTGCTGAAATTATAGGTACTTTATATTCACTATTTGAACTCAATGCCATTGTAGTTAATTTAGATATTGTTATTATTGGAATATTTAATGCATATGCTATAGTTTTGGCTATAGTTAAACCTATTCTTATTCCTGTGAAAGATCCAGGACCATTTGATACTATAACTTTGCTTAATGATGATATATCCTTTTTAGTTTGCTCAAATAGCTTATTTATATATATTAAAGTCAAATCTGTCATATTATTTTCCAACTTTTGATTAAAAGATAATAAAACTTTTTGATTTTCATATAAAGCTATATTTAATATTTTATAACAAGTATCAATATATAAAATCATTATATTTCTCCACAAAGATTTTCATATTTTTCACCTATTGGTTTAATATAGACTACTCTTTTATTTTCAGTTAAAATTTTAAAATTCAATTCTAAATATTCTTCAGGCAAATATTCTTTTATAGTATCTCCCCATTCAATTATAGTTACTCCATTTTTATTATAATAATAATCAAAGTCTATAGAATCCGCTTCTCCCTCTAAACGATAAACATCCATATGAAATAATGGTAATTCACCATTATAATATTCTTTTATAATAGTAAATGTTGGAGAAGTAACATTATCATCTATTCCCATAGCTTTAGCAAAAGCTTTAGTAAACAAAGTTTTTCCACTACCTAATTCCCCATTTAATACTATAACCATATTAGGAAATTTTTCTGATTCAATATTTTCAGCTAATAAGATTGTATCATTTTCATTATTAAGAACTAACTTTTTATCCATCTTTACCTCTATACAAATATAATTATACAATATTTTTAACACAAAAAAAATATTGGCAACGTCCTATTTTAGCTAATCACTATCTTCGGCTCTGAAAGGCTTAACTTCTGTGTTCGGGATGGGAACAGGTGTAACACTTTCGATATCGTCACCAATATAAACAAATTATAACATATAATTTTAAAATTGTATAGTTCTCTGAAAACTTAGATAATGTATAGAGATTCATCCAAATCCAAATTATGGATAAATCCTCGATTTATTAGTACTGGTCAACTCAACATCTTACAATGCTTCCATCTCCAGCCTATCAACCTGGTAGTCTTCCAGGAATCTTACTTGCTTACGCAATGGGAAAACTCATCTTGAAGTTGGCTTCCCGCTTAGATGCTTTCAGCGGTTATCCATTCCATACATAGCTACTCTGCGCTGCAGCTGGCGCTACAACAGATACACCAGAGGTATGTCCATCCCGGTCCTCTCGTACTAAGGACAGCTCTCCTCAATTTTCCTACGCCCACAACAGATAGGAACCGAACTGTCTCACGACGTTCTGAACCCAGCTCGCGTGCCACTTTAATGGGCG
>RBWB01581044.1_pt1 | contig 57386 bp, 62 predicted proteins | sample 2014201 | NCBI WGS metagenome assembly RBWB01 (sample SAMN10133834, study PRJNA383868) | Human oral metagenome, whole genome shotgun sequencing project. | isolation source: supragingival plaque isolated from 88 juvenile twins | host: Homo sapiens | place: Australia
CTGCGCACAAGGAGATCATCGCCGACTACGTGGGCTCCTCAGTCCGCAGCGATGGCTCGCTCCCCCTGGAGAACGGTGACGTTGCCCACTACGGAGATGTGATCGCCCTCATCGACAATGGCTCCGCTTTCGAGTACAGCATCGTTGATAAGTACGAGCTTGCGAAGCACATCCGACTCATCACCATTGAAGAGGAGAACTGACCCATGCTCACCATCTACACCCAGCCGAACTGCCAGCAGTGCCGCGCCACCAAGCGCTACGCCGACAAGATGGGCGTTCCCTATGTCGAGCGGGCCCTCGCCGACAGCCCGGACATCCTCGACAAGGCCATTAAGGCCGGTTACACCTCGGCCCCTGTCGTCACTGATGATCACGGCAACATCTGGGGTGGCTACAACCCCTCCAAGATTCGCGGAAAGAGGTCGGCGCGATGATCTACCTAGATGATTTCCCCGAGCTGAAGGAAATCGAGAAAATCGCGGACGGCTGAAAAACCGCAAGAAGAAGCCCCCGAAGTCCTCAAAGACCTCGGGGGCTTCTTCCGACCCAAACCCCTCAGAAAGGAAGGACCTTAGTATATCACGCCTTCTCGGGACCGTCCCCCGCACCGTAGCGCGTGGGGTTGATTACAGTCGGGCGCTCGAGCTCGCCATCCTGCGTCACCGCGGCCGCAGGAGCAGGCTTCTCCTCACCCGAAGGCACGAAGTACCGGGCGATGAGCAGGAACACGACACCGGCGACCTGGCTGATGGAGTCCAAGTACTGCGCCGCAGCATCCGCCTTGACTCGTCCTAGCACCACCAGCAGCGCCATGACCGCCGCGACGACGCCATAGGCCGCCTTGCGAACCTCGGGCTTCTGAATAGTCGCGAGCATTCTCATTTCCCCTTCTTGATCGCCTCAACAAGCTCCTTGATGAGCCCGTTGGTCTCCTTCTGCGTGGCGACCGCCTGGGTCAGCAGCAGCCTGTTCTGCTCCACGCCCCAGATCACGTCCCCGGCCTGGCGCTCGTTCGCCTTGCCGTACCGCAGCTCCCCACGAACCGCGTTGATCGCGTTCACGATGTCGTCGCCGTTAGCCATGATGATCCTCTCAACCTCGTCCATTGTTCCACCGCTGGGGCGCTCCGAGTACCACCAGCTGTTGACGTGCTGGAGCAGGCTCTCGCCATAACCCCAGTACTGATCATTCTCGTTGCCGCAGTTGTATCGGCTGCCGGCCCTCCGGATGCTGTCGGCGCTGTAGTCGCCCCCGAGGTAGTCCCTCAGGATCGACAGCCCCACGACGCTCGACTCGTGCGGGTCCCACCACGCCCTGTCGGGCTCGTTGATGAAGTACCCGTTATAAGTGACCTGCGTCGGGCCCACGCCATTACTGGTCTCCCAGTCCAGCACAGCGGGCAGGAAGTGGTTCAGGAAGTTCTCCCTCGTCACCTCGCCCCAGCCCGAGCACGCTCCGCCCACGTCATGACCGTAGACGTTCGTGCAGTTGCTCTCCTGGTCAGCCAGACCCAGCGCTACCGCCCAGTGCAGTCCCACATCGTCCGCAGCCCTCAGCACCGCAGCCTGAACGCTCTCACCGCCGCTCGGGGCCGGTGCAGGTGCCGCAGCGGAGCCCCCGCCCCCTGTCGTCAGAGGACTCGGGTTGTCTCTGCGCCTCAGAGCGTGCGTCCATGCGGCCTGCTGGGTGTACGGATGGTCGTTGTACGCAATAATGCGAACTTCATCACCCGTCTGGTCGCCCTCCCAGCCGTCGATGCTGCCGTCCTCGGCAATCCATGCCTCAGCCAGCAGCGCCCCGTCACTGTCGGACCCGGAACCACCATTGATGATCATCGCCACATGGCCCCGACCACCGCTGGCACCCTCTGACAGCACGATGTCGCCCGCGTACCAGCCCCCGTCCGGGACATTACCCGTCCACGAGTCGCTGATATCGGCGAAGTTCCGCTCCAGGGCGTACTCCCGGATGTTCCCGGTCCACGTGTCCCGGGGGAAGTACCCCGCTGTGAACGGCTCGCCCCACTCATGGTGCGCCGCGATGTTGTAGCACCCTGACACCAGCGCCGAGCAGTCCGCGTTGGCCGGGGACCTGACCAGCCAGCCGTCCCAGTCGCTCCTGTCGTAGAACGTCCACCTGTCGGGCTGGCTGTACCCCACGTCCGCCATCGCGTAGTACCTCGCGCAGGCGGCTGCGTAGTGCGCCACGTTGCCCATACGACCTCCTCTCGTCGTCGTGATCTAAGCGTAACGAACCCGGGGCTTGACGCCCCGCCCGATACTTCTCTATGCTGGGATCATCAACCGAAGGAGCCGACATGAAAGAGACCGGACGACATCTTCCGCGTGAAAAAGGTCAGCTGGGTCACTGACAGTCACGTCATCGTCTACTACGCCCCGCGCTTCGAGAAGACTACGGCCAGCGCAATGTGCCCCAACAACGAGAAGTTCACCCGAGTCATCGAGATCCAGGAATGAACTGCCGCCTCGGCGACTACGAACAGATATCAATAGACCGGGCCAACTGAAAGGAACCGACCATGATCACCATCGCAGACCTCAAACAGCACCTCGAACAGTTCGACGACGACGCAATGATCGTCTTCAGGGCCGACACGGAGCGCGAGCTCTACGACGACTCCGCTCTCATCGACATGCGGGAGCGCCTCACCTTCGAACCCGTATCGCTCATGCTCGCCAACGATGTTGACTACTGGGAGTCCGACGACGACGTATCCGACCGCTTCCGCATGAATGCCCTCGTCTGGAAGGACGTCCGATGAACCCGACACCGATCATCGACATGTTCTCCGGCACCGGCGAGCTCGCCCGAGCCGTCAGCGACGGCCTGAACGAGTTCACCTGCTTCCAGTCGTTCTCCGACAACTACGGTCCAGCCCGGAAGTACCTGAAGGCTCGCTTCCGCAACGTGGAGATCCACTCGGACTTCCGCGAGCAGATCGTCACCATCGGAGCACCCTGCCAGGACCTCTCCGTCGCAGGCAAGCACGCTGGCGCCGACAGGGGTCAGGAACCCGCACCGCCGCGAGCGCATCATGCTCATAGCGGCCAAACGGCGCTTCGAGCCTCCTCCAGACCTGGGAGAACGTGACGGGTGCCTATGCTCCTCCGACAGGGCAGACTTGCCAGTTCATGCACTGGATGATGGGGCTGCCCTACCGAGGTCTCAACGCCTCATGCTACAGCGCGGACTCACCGCGATCAACCACGAAAGGAACCTCTGATGCCCACCAAGCAGGCCCGCAACTGCTGTGTCGGCGACATTCTCCTCTTCAAGAACAAGGAGAGCCGCCTCATCACACAGATCGAGTACAACCCGCACAAGAAGGAGCCCTACCTGCTCCACACCACTGACCTCGATGGGGAAAATTCCCGGCTCCTCACCTACGCCGCCCTCGACCACGTCATCTACTGGGGCACCCAGGAGGCTCTGTTCTGATGAAACTGTTTACTGGCTACTGCTGGATGTTGCAGAATGAAGTGGATACTGCCTATGTAACAATGAGGCGTTGGGTTCAGCAGAGCCCTGAAGACGCGGGGGTTGAGATAATACTGAATTACTCTGAATTAGGGGGTAACCCGAAACGGTGTGAGCAGTTCAAGTATCTATCATACCTGTGCAAAATTACGGGCCCTGTCGTTGAAGAGTCATTTGATGACACGACGAAACGTGTAGTCATCAAAGACATAGAGCCTTTCATCGGACAATCCGAGTGGCTAAGGAGACGCGTGATTCCTGTCTCGATATGATCGGCGGGGGACTTCTATGATGCCTGAGATCAATGACCAGTACGAGCGCCTGCTGAAGGACGTCCTCCTTCACGGTGAACCGCGACAGGACCGCACCGGTGTCGGCACCCGCTCCGTCTTCGGCCGGCAGCTGAGGTACGACCTCTCCGCGGGCTTCCCCCGGGTCACCACCAAGTACGTCCCCATGAAGGTCGTTAAAGCCGAGCTCCTCTGGTTCCTCCGCGGCGAGCAGCACATCAACTGGCTCCGTCTGCTGGACGTGCACATCTGGGACGACTGGGCCGACGACAACGACTCGGTCGGGCCCCTCTACGGTTACCAGTGGCGGTCCTGGATCGACAGGGACGGCATGGCCATCGACCAGATCAAGCGACTCATCTCAAGACTTCGGAATGATCCGCATTCCCGCCGGCACCTCGTGTCCGCCTGGAATGTCGGCGACCTCGACCTGATGGCCCTGGCCCCCTGCCACGCCTTCTTCCAGTGCTACGTGGGTGGGGACGGGCGCCTGTCGCTTCAGGTCTACCAACGATCAGCGGACTTATTCCTGGGTGTGCCTGTAAATATCGCGTCCTACGCCCTCCTGACACACATGCTCGCTCAGCAGACCGGTCTTTCGGTCGGCGAGCTCATCTGGACCGGTGGGGACTGCCACATCTACGACAACCACGTGGACCAGGTTACGGAGCAGCTCTCGCGAGAGGTGTACCCGTTCCCCCACCTGCACCTCCGGAAGAGGGCTTCGATCGATCATTATCAGATGAACGACATCGACGCCTCCGAGGGCTACCGGCACGGCGGTGTTCTTCGGGCGCCTGTCGCCGTCTAGGGGCTATCAGAAACCGAACGAAAGGAAACCAACATGACCGACGCCGAGCGCCACCTGGCGGGTCTGCATGGCCGAGGTCTTCTCGGCCACGGAGCTGGAACTGGTTATGGAATGCGTCAGCTATGACCACCCGGACCTCCGTACTACTGTCGGTCGGAGCCGCAGGCTCCGTGTTCTGTTCCTGGTCTGAGGAGGTGATGAACCGATGGCTGACGAAAAGCCAATAGCCTGGTGGACCGAGGATGGTAAGCCGATCCTGATCCACATCGACATCAACGGGAAGGCCCACTACCCGCCCAAGGATCCGAAGCCGAAGATCATCCAGACGAAGCCCGGTCACTACGACTGCCACTTCTGAGGGTTCGCCGCCCCCATCGTCCTAGTGGCGACAGGGGCGGTGTCGTGTCCGGGGCCGAAGAGTAGCACATCCCGAATGTTACGAACCGGTTACGGGGCCCGAACAGGGGTTGTCCCCGTGCCATTTCGGGCCTGTACTTATTTATAGAAAGGGGGTCCAGCAGCGGGGTTCGTTGACAACTCCATAGCGTTGAGACTATGGGGGTCGCGGGGTCCTTGGATACGTGCGCGGGGTCGCACCCCCTCCCCCCGCCCCTCACTCGGTAGCAACCGATTTCCTTCGCCGTCGAAAACGCCCTCGCGTGGTGTGATTTCTGTCTCGTTAACGCTGTTAAGATCGCAACCCTCGTGGCCCTGACGACAGGCTCGTGATGGCTCTACTGGGCTCTCGGGTCTACGTCTCCTGTCGTCTCGTGTCGTCTCGTGTCGTCGTGCAGGGGGGCTGACGTGCTGTAAGGCCCGTAGACGGCCTCTAGGGGCCTGTGCAGTGTCCTGCACTGACCAGGGGCTGAAATCGTCTCAGATTGGCTTACAAGAGCTCTCAGGGGCATCTGAGGCGGGACGGTAGCCGGGTGCGACAGGACGGGGTACCCGTGTGCGGTAGGCGTGTGTCCCTACGGGGCCCGACACGGCCGGCATGCTGAGCACGACAGGGGCGAAGACGAATGTCTGTTCATCTCTTCTGTTTTTGTTCTCGTGTTCGAACGAGCGAACGATCGATCTGGCAACGACACGGGCGATGGCCGACCAGAACCCCCTATATACCCTATATATGCAATTGTATATATCGTACTCAGAATATATAAGAGTAGTATAGAATATTATACTACTATGACATTAATGTATGGTACAAGATACTATACTAGATGTCAAGTATTTATACTACTATCATTATATTCTGTATATAATATTTATATAATATAAATATATATATATTATATTACGAAGGACGTAAATATGACTCCCCAGTCATAATTGGGCCGATTTTGTACCTACCTTCCCATCTCCACCCGCATGTCGAGTCCCTCTTTCGAACACCTGTTCGACACGTAATCGTTGCCATCATGGGCCTGTCGTACTCCTAGGACACCCTCCCCGGGATGTACCTACATCTCCCCGTCCGTGTCGTCACGAGCATCCTCCACTTGTGCATACAAGTTGATCTACATAGGACCTTAGTCCCAACTTGGGCTTGAGTCGTGTCGTCACTAGGTAGACAACCTTCATAGGACCTTGGTCCCGATGGGCTAGTGCACAGAGGTCAGAGGTCTTAACTTGAACGACAGTTCAGGTTAAGAGGAGTGTGAGCGGGGGCACAGGAGAGGGGCTTGACGGGGACGACATGATGTAGGAGAGTAGGGGTACCGGATGAGCAGGCCGGTAGCGAGAAGGAGGAGAGCCCATGACCAGGGACGAGGCGTTGATGGAACTGAGGCGGCGCAACGGCGGGGACCTGTCGTGCGTACCGGGGCCCGTGATCATGCGGGCCGTTGAGATGATGCTGAGCGGAGAGGAGGACGCGTGATGAACGTGCTCGTGATGCGCGGCGGGGTGGCCGTGGACCTGTCGGATGTTCGGGCCGTTGTCGAGGCCATGAGCGCGGACGAGGAGGACGAACTGTACATGTTGCAGTGGACCGAGATGCTGTCGTGGTTGAGGATGGCGACGACGGTGACTGGGCGACTCGGGGGCTCGATGAGGAGGCTTCCGGATGAGACGCCGGACGGGGAGACATGGACCGTGATGAAGGACACACCGTGAGAGGTTGACCCCGACGACAAGATGTAGTTAGAGTAGACACCGACAACAGCAAGAGGGCTTGTCGCAGAGCCCGGACCAACAGGAGGAACCGAAGATGGACGGGTGGTCACCGACGCGGGGGCGATCATCCTCGACGACGAGAGCACCGCGCGTGTCGTGCTAGAGGACTGGCTTCTCGACTACTACGAGATCGATGATGACGAGGGTTGGATCACCGACGTCGAGATCGCAGCGGAATACCTCTACGCCGCCGCGCACGAGAACTGAGCACACTTACGAAAGGACCGAGGACGATGAACGAGACGATTGCGGACCACGTCGAGGAACTGCACGGGGGTCTGGAGTGGACGAACGAGGCGTACGCACTCAGTGCACGGGAGATCGATTACGGATGGAGCGATGACGACACGCGCGGTTGGATGACGATGGGTCCGGTGCATGTCGAGTGGCAGCGTGACCCGTACGGCGACGGACAGGAGGGCTGGATCGCGGTGGACGTGTCGGTTGACGGCCGGCCGTTTGATATCGACGGGTCCCCGAACCTCGATGATGCTGTGAAGGACGCGGCGCACACCACTCGTGAGTGGCAGCACTACTGCGACGGCGAGATCAGGGACGCTGTCGTGGGGTGGCTCGATGATTGCTTCGAGGCCTATCACCTCGATGGGCCGCAGGATGATGATGAAGAGGGCGACTCCTGGACGATCACATGGGGTGAGGTGACGGTGCGGGGCTACTACGACGAGGACGGCGCGTTCGTGTGGTCGGTCGTGAATCCTGAGACGGCGGACTACCTCGATGGGGACGCTTCCGATGACGCAGATGCGGTGATCAATGCGATGACTGAGTGCGCGAAAGACCCGATGGTCGAAGCGTGGGTTGAGACGGTCGCTGTGGAGACGGCTGAGGATGAGTGGGCCGTACGCTCGTCCGAGGACCAGATGACTGTGTGGACTCGGTCCTCTATCACGTACAACCTGAGCCGTAGGGCGTACTACGAGAGTGTCGGCTACGGGGAGGGCCGGATCGAACTGGAGCACCGGATTGGAACCGGGGAGTGGACGCCCTATGACGAGATGCTGCCCGAGGATGAGGCGGACGTGAGGCGTATGGCCCGTGAGGCATACGCGTGGGTGAGGAGCATCGATGATTGAGCCGGTTGAGGCTCAAGAACGCGCCGTCCGCGGCCTTGTGGCTGCGGGCGGCACGGGCCTTGTGAGCGCGGGAACAGGGTGCGGCAAGACGCTTATGTCACTGTGGACTATCGATCGGATCGCACGACAGGAGGGTGTTGAGCCCGGCGATCTGTCGGTGCTCGTCGTGGCGCCGCTGCGCACCGAGAGTGGCTGGCGTCGTGCGGTGGGTCAGGTCTGGCCCGATGACGAAGTTAAGTTCAATGTGTTGAGCAAGAGGCGGAAGCCCGAACGCGAGGCGCTTGAGCGGTTGTTGCGGGGCGACAAGCCCCAGGGCGTGTCGTTCATCGGTTGGGAGCTTCTGGCAAGCGTGTCGAAGAGGAAGGGCTACGACGCACGAGCGGGACGCGTGAAGAGCAAGGCCTCGACACGAGTGCTCGGAGGCGTGGAGTTCGATTGGGTCATCGGCGATGAGATTCACAGGGCCTGTAATTTCAGGACGGTCACGTCGCAAGTGCTCTGCAAGGTGAAGGCACGGCGTCGTTTGGCGCTCAGCGCCACGCCGGCGGGCGGCCAGCCCGTGAACATCTACGGGGCGCTGAAGTTTCTGTGGCCCCGTAAGTACCCGGGGTTCACGAAGTTCGCGCAAGCATTCTTCACGAGTGAGCCCTGTTATTTCGGCGGGCCGTACTCGGTGACGTACGGTGCGGAGAAGAGGCCGGGGCTGTTGTCGAAAGGCCATCGGGCGCGGGGCGAGTGGCAGGACATGCGAATCGAGGATGTAGCCGGGGCGCTGCCACCGGTGGATATCCGTCGTGTGGACTGCGCGATGACTGCGGAGCAGCGCAGGCAGTACAAACAGTTGCGCGAGGAGGCGGTGGCGTGGATGGACGACCATCCTGCCGTTGTCGGACTACCGGTGACGCGCGACATGAGACTCAGGCAGGCGACGCTGGGTCAGATGCGAGTGCGCCCCGTGCAGGGCGGTGAGGACGAGTGGTATTTCGATCCGGGCTCGCGTAGCGGCAAGATCACGGCGCTGCTCGATATCTTGCGCGACGTCGGTGATGAGAAAGTCGTCGTCTACTCGCCGTCAAGGAAATTTCAGGTTCCGCTGGTCGCTCAGTTGGAGAAAGCCGGCTACTCGTGCGCGCGAGTGGACGGTGAGCACAAGGACGACTGGAAACGGTTCCTCGACAAGGACGGCCCGCAAGTTCTTTGCGCGGTGATCCCCGCCGTCGCTGAAGGTGTTGACGGCCTTCAGCGGGTCTGTCGGCATGAAGTGTGGGTTGGGCTTGATCCGTCGGTGGTGCGCTGCGTGCAGGCACAGGGCCGGCTGCACCGCACGGGCCAGACCGGCACCGTGGTGCGGTGGCTGCTCCAGTGCCCGGGGACTGTCGATACAGAGTCGGTCATCCCTAGGCTTGACCAGCGGTATGCGGATCTGAAGGTCTCTGGGCTCATCTGAGAGCCTTTCAGGGCGCCCCTGGTACCTAGTACTGGGGGCGTCTTTCTGAGCCGTCTACGGGCCTCCTGCGGCCCTAGGCGCGCGGGCACGAGAAAGCCCCCGCCGGAAACCCGGCGGGGGCTGTTGGTGGGGCGCTTAGCAGAGCGTGTCGATGACTTCATCGATGCGGAGGACGCTGAGGTCTCGTTCCTCAGCGGCGGCCCGGCTCGGGCAACCGCGGCTGAGCGCGCCCTCGATGGCCCGCTCGCGCAGGCCCACGAGGCGGCCGACGATGACGGCCCGGTCAGCGGGCTTGATGTGCCGGGCGCCCATCTCGATGTCGAAGAGGGCGTCGCTGCGGTCAAGGTAAACGTCGCTGTCGAGGCGGCCGATGATGGAGGAGATGGTGGCGTGCATGGTGGGTTCCCTTTCGGTTCGGGTGTTCGGTTGGACGCCTATAGAGGATCATGCCCGTCAAATCTGTTGGAATCATGCGGTTGTTGAGCGTTGAACTACTGATTTATAGGCGGTTTTCAGTGCTTTGTAGTGCTACACCGCGGGGAGAAATCTCATTATTCGGACGAGAGAGTTTGATCAGAGCCTGAAATATGACGCAGTACCTAGGACCACGGTCCCGATTGAACAGTTCAATCATGTGGTCGTGCTCACTTTTGACACAATGCACGGTGCAGAATCTCAGTATGTGAACTGTACAGAGTGTGTAGTTATAACCCTGAAAGGTCTTCAGCCAGCGATGCGGCGCCCGCGTTGGACTGAGCCCGAGGATTGATAGGTGACTGGCGTCACGTGCTGAAGGGTTGCGCGACGACATTATGTGGGGGCAGTATGGAGTCATCGCAGGAACCGAACAGGAAGGAGCACATGATGCTGACACTCGGAGAAGCGCAGGACATCTTCATCGATGCGCTGCCCGGCGATGTGGAGTGGACGGCACAGCGATTCCCGGGGACGCCGGATGACATGGACTACGTCGAGGAGTGGGTTGTGCGGACCGACGACAGGAGGATCGATTGCGATGTGGCTTGGTTTGACAGTATTGGCTTCCCGGTCAGTGTCGTGATTGAGACCTGTGACCCGTTGCGCGAGACGCTCCACCGCGATATGGTTGATCCCGAGGACGCTGAGTCGGCGGCGGCCTGGCTCACTCAGAACTGAACCCCAACCCTTGAAAGGAACCGAACAATGTCACTCTCCCACAAGATCCTGGCCTTCATCATCGTCCCTGCCCTGGTCGGCGCGATCATCGGCATCGCGCTGGGGACGGTGCATCACTCGCGGACCGGAGCAACCGAAGTTCAGGACATCGCGCACTGCCTGTCGGATGACGGAGCGCTTCCCGACGGGGAGGACGTGTGCGTCTGGGACCCGGCCGTTGACGGTGACGGTACTGGCGAGGCGTTCGTGATGACGCGTGTGCAGTACGAGGCCGACCAGGACGCCCGCGAGCACCAAGCGTTCGAGGCGCACGTGATCGGACAGGACGACGAGAAAATCCGACAGCACGATGCGGAGATGCAGTGAGGCGAGCACTATCGGACAGCGTTGCAGAAGATGACGAGTACATAGCCCGGCTAGTGAAGGGGGAGATCAAACGACACGGCGGGGCGGCTGAGGTCTCACGCGTTGTCGGTTGGAAGAAAGGAACCTTACAGGCGCGGCTTGACCGCGGTGCGGTATGGACGTTAGGAGAACTGAAAGCATTGGCAGAGTACGAAGTATTGTCTGTACCGACGATGCGCGCGATAGGAATGACAAGAGGGGGTTATAGAACCGAGATACCTGAAGCGCTCACGATTCGACACACAATCTAACCAATCTAACCACGCCCCGGTCGTTCGGCCGGGGCAGAAAGGTACCCGCATGAGCATGCTCTCCTCCACTACCATTACGCGACTCCTCGACAGTGGAGTGCTCACCGTTACGCCTCTGTCGGCCGGCGCGATTCAGCCGGCGAGCGTGGAGATGCACCTGTACGGCGATGTCCTCCGCGACGTCGGGCTTCCCACTGAGCACCGGGACGACCGGATCACGGACACCGTGCTTCTCAAGCCAGGGGAGTTCGCACTGGCCAGGACGACAGAGCTTGTGGGCATTCCCGCGCATCTCGTTGCCCGTGTCGAGGGCAAGTCATCATGGGCGCGGCGTGGTTTGCTCGTGCACATCACGGCCGGCTTCATCGATCCGGGTTTCTGCGGCACGATCACGTTGGAGCTCGCCAACCTCTCGGCTCGTCCGCTTGAGCTTCCTGTCGGTTGCGCCATCGCCCAGTTGTCGATTCTTGAGCTCGACACACCGCCGCTGGTTCCGTACGGGGATGAGTCTTTGGGCTCCCATTACCAGCACCAAGTTAATACTACAACTGCTAAGTGATAACAGAAAGGCCGCATTTTCATGTATTGGAAGACGAGAAGCCGGGCCGAAATCCTAGAAAACCTGAAGCATTTCGGGAATGCGAATGAGAAAAAATTGGGGCTGTATGGGGACGAGTATATATGTCTTGATGGCTCTGAGATTCCCGAGTCCGTGAACTACTTGAAAGTGACGGGTTTCGGGAACGCGAGGCTTAAAATTATGGGCTGGGGAGGTGAACTGGAACTCCTTGGTACTCTCGAAGCCGAAGTCTTCAACGTTGATAATGTCGAGATCAATACGGCTCTAGGCACTATCACTTCGTGCGAGGGTTGTAAGCGAGTACGCGTTTGGGGACGTTCATCAGCACGGCTTGTCGGGTGCAAGAGTGTCGAGCTCTATGAGTTCTCCTCTGCTGAGTTGTGGTATTGCACGGGAGTCGAGGCCTACGACTCCGCTAATTTCCAGGCCTGCAAGAACTCGCACGTGATTCTTTTCAATCGATCTGACGGGGAGTTCTACGGTGACTCTTCCGGGGTTCTGCTCGATACTTCACGCGCCATTGTGTACAAGGACTCGCGGGTTAACGCTGTCTCCGACCTGTCGGTTGTCCAGCACGAATCGGGTGCTGTTGTCCACGGTAATGGAAGGATTCAGTGCTTCGGAAGTAATGAGGATAAGGGAAGTATTTTCACTGCAACGCGTGGATTTCTGAATCGTCTTGCTATCCCGCTGAATTCTTTCGAGACTGAGTATCTCGTTTACAAGACGACGAGCGTGGACGGCCTTACGGGGCAACGCTACAACGAGCCCACGAAGTGGGAGGTTGGCAAGACCGTATCGATCCCGGACGAGAAGCGCGCGCCTTTGAACCAAGGGTTGTTCTTCACTCCGACATTAGCTCATGCGATTTCGCGGGGGCAGGAGTACGAGCAGCCGTTCCGTGTGTTCCGCGTGAGGATCAGGATCAGGGATGTTAAGCTTACGAACATTTTCAGTCCGATGTACCGCAACGAGATCGAGGCCTGGGAGGGGGAGGTGATCGACGAGGTGAAGAACCCCGTCGAGGTGCTCTTCGACACGGTGTGATCCTCGCAACTGTGGGAGCGGAAGCTGCCTGGTCCTTCGGGGCCGGGCAGCTTCCGCTATGCCCGAAAAACCCAGCCGAGTTGGGAGCCCACAGCCCGCGAAAAACTTCGGCTTCGCGGGGTGATTTCCCCCCTTGACTTGGGAGCCGAAACCTCGTAGGGTGGGAGCACCTACAGGAAGGATTTCCTATGAAACGATACGACGTATGGTTCGACAAGATCAACGAGGTCGCCTGGTCCTTCAAGTCTTTGCCGAACGCGCTCGATGCTGCGATCAGGGGGCCGTACCTGGTCACCGAACGTGTCCATATCGGGGACCCACGATTGGAGTTCGTCGAGGACCTGGCCGAGACGATTTCCGATGATCCAGTGATGAGCCAGCTCATCAAGGAGGCACAGCTCGCGATCGAGGAGGCAGACGCCCTTGACTTCTACCGCAGCCACTGACCGTGCTCGCCGACTCCTGACCGCACGATCCGAGCGGGACAAGCAGCGACGTGTCGGGCCTTCGGGTCTGGGCAAGTGCTGTGACCTTTGTCTGGGCGAGGACTTAATGGGCATCAAGCGCCCAGGCGAGAACGAGAAGACACCCATTGCTCCACTGCTCGGGACTGCGTTCCATCTGCTGTGTGAGAAGCGCAGTCGCGACATGGAGCGGGAGGCCGAGGTCCTCGTAGAGCAGCCGGTCCATGTCGGTGATGTCGGAGGTTATGGCCCGATTAAGGGGACGCTCGACAGGTTCGACATCGAGGCGGGGGAGGTGATGGACTGGAAGCTCGTCTCCTTGAAGAAGCGGGACGCGTTCAAGTGGCTGTATCGCAAGTCTCAGAGGGATGGCTTCGACGCCATCGTAGAGGACTACGGAGCCGCGCAGTTTCTTCAGTACTACATCCAGCTCTGCCTGTACGGGAAGGGCATGGAAGACCAAGGTTATGAAGTGGGCTCCGTCACACTGCTGCTCCTGCCTCGGGACGCCACGGTTCATGTGGTCGAGTCCGAGCTCACCGCCCTGTCGATGCCGTACGACAGGGACCTCGCTATCTACGCGTTGGGGCGGGCAGGGCTCATCTACAAGAAGGCGCGCGAGAGTAACGATCTGATCACCGCTCTTGACAGCGCACCCGAGTGCTTCTACTGTAGTAAGTACAGACCGATCCACTACATGAAAGGCTGAGATGCGTCACGCACGACAGAACCGCCGACGTCCCGACAAGGACGACTGGCTCCTCATGATCGGGGAGGGCATCGTCATCGGGAGCGTCATCTTCGCCGGGGTAGTCGCCCTGGTCATTGGAACCGTCATCTTTGGAGGTTGAAATGAAAGACGACCCTCTTTACGACATGGAGAGTGGGATGGAGCACATGGGCCCTCCCGTCCGAGTGCAGAACCATCAGACGAACCCGACTATCGGCGGTGTCGGAGTTGGGTACACAGTTCAGTACGTCCAGCTGTACGGACCTCCTTTGACGGCGTTCGCAGTGACTCAGGCGCTCAATAATGCCGTGTGGGAGAAGGCCAAGATCGAGAACGACAGGGAGCGAAAGCAGAAAGAGGACGACTGATGTCAACATTCAACGACCTGTTCAAGAAGTCGGGGCTGAGGGAGGTACAGCCTGAGGACCTCTCCACATTCTCGCTGCTCCTGTTCGGCTTGGCCGGGACTGGTAAGAGTTCGCTCGCCGCCACGGCCTCGAAGTGCGAGGATCTGGCGCCTGTGCTGTACATCGACTTCGAGAACGGCACCATGCCACTGGGTCAGTGGGGTGATCTCGACAAGACAACCATCGTCCACTGCGACTCGTGGAACGACTGCGTCAAGCTCTTCGAGAACGTGATCAAGCCTTCGATTGACAAGGGCGAGTTCCCGTTCAAGACTGTGGTGATCGACACGCTCGATCAGCTCCAGGAGCTCGTGGTCAACCACTTCCAGACCATCAACCCGAAGGACACCTTCGCTGCCTGGGCCGCCGCCTACGAGGCACCGCGCTCCATTATCAAGGCCCTGTCGGATGCCAAGGGCGTGTCGCTCATTGCGATCACGCACGCGGAACGGGAGACCAACGAGGTCACCGGTGCCACGCTCGTGAGCCCCTCGTTCGAGGGTAAGAAGTCCATCCGCAAGCTTCCGTCCATGTTCGACTTCGTCGGATACATGTCCTGGGTTGACACGCAGGACGAGAAGGGGAATGATGTGCTCGTGCCTGCGCTGTTCACCCAGGAGAAATCGACCCTGACCAAGCAGCGCATCACCGGGTTCCCCGAAGCCATCGGGAATCCCACCATGTCGAAGTTCTACGGCTTCATCAAGCAGGCCCTGAGCAAGACCAACTGACCGAACAGCAACCCAACAACAGAAAGAGAACCAGCATGCTGTCTATCAACCTCTCTGACATGGACGTCGCTCGCGAGGGTGGTGCCTTCGAGCTCATCAGGCCCGGCAAGCACCACGCCTACGTCTCCAGCGTTGAGGTCACCGAGTCCAAGTCCAGCGGGAAGCCGATGCTCGTCGTCGAGTGGACCGTTGACGGGGACGACTCCGAGGCGGGCAAGACTGTGCTCGACCGCACTGTTTTCACCATCAAGAGCAAGCGCACCGGCAAGGAGCAGATCCACTTCAACCTCCCGAAGTACTTCGGTGCCGCTGGTCAGTGGCCGAGCAATCCGGCCGAGCTCAAGGCCAAGCTTTCCCCTGCTAAGATCGACAGCACCGTGCAGGCTGTCGAGGAGGGCCTGGAGGGCGTCGGCGCCACGCTTGACATCGCCGTGGACGAGGGCCGCAAGCGATTCGACCAGAACGGCCAGCCCGTCTACAAGACGGACGAGAACGGCGACCCTGTCACCGACGAGAGCGGGAACATGGTTCAGGACACCTGGAACCCGTCCAACTCGGTGAAGCGTCTGACCTTCGACCCGAAGAAGACCTCTTCTGCGAAGATCACGCTTGTGTAACGATCGCTTGATACGCTAGCAGCCCTCGACAAAACCGTCGAGGGCTGCTAGCGTTGTTGGTAGCAGCGGGTCGTCTCCCAGAATCGAGGTACACATGAGTAAGCTACAACAGTTCTTCGAGCGCATCCTCCCCGATGATGAAGGGTGGGTGCCCATCATGAGCCTGGGACCCGGTGGAGGGCTGTCCCGATGCCAGTGGTACCACTGGCCGACCGAGGCCGAGAAGATGTGCGAGGTCGTCGAGAAGATGTCCGACAAAGACGTCTACTGGTCACCCATGCTCTTCCACAAGCCCTCCACTCTGTCGTCCGCGCGTCATGCAACGAAGAAGAATGTGAAGCAGTTGGCCTGTGTCTATGCTGACCTGGATGGCCTTCACCCGGATGACCTGTTCCTGGAGCCCACAGTTCTCGTGAAGTCGAGCCCCGAGCACTACCACGCCTACTGGCGCCTGTCGGACTACCGCTCACAGGGGAACCTCGACATCGAGCAGCTCAACCGCGGGGTCTACCAGACGCATGCCGACACGGGCGTAGACCGAGGCTGGCCGCTGGCGAAGAAGCTCCGCGTGCCTGGGACCATGAACACGAAGCCCAAGTACGGGCTCCCGACCCAGGTCACCGTCGAGTTCAACGACCGGAAGTCCTACTCGGTCAGGGAGTTCACGGCCGCGTACTCCCCGGCTTCGACGCCGAAGGTCGATCTCATTATGGAGATGCCTGAGGTCGATCAGGACGGGGCCATGGCGATCATTAATCGCCTCAAGGACAACAAGATTGCGGCGCTGTATGCAGATGATCCTCTGCCATCAGATGACTGGTCAGCACTCATGTACTCCCTGGAGTGTTCCCTGTTCGAGGCCGGTGTCGAACTCGCTGATGTCTTTACTGTTGTTCAGGACGCCGGCTGCAACAAGTACAAACGTGACGGCCGTCCGGACAGTGACCTGTGGGTTCAGATTCAGCGCGACAAGGCGCGTTGGGATGACGACCAGGAAGTTCAAGCGGACCTCGCTGACGCGATTGCTATTGAGGCGATCAACGGGGAACCGATCCGTATTCCTCGGTTGCAGGACGAGCGCAATGGATTGTTCTGGGGCGACGTCCACCTGATCAACGATAAGTTCGATAAAGTCCCGCAGGATACTGTGGTGGACTCATTGGCCCAGTATATGAACGACATGTCGTCACGCACGTCGAAGCAGTTCAACTACGCGGCGGCTATGTCGATCCTCTCCGCAGTGCTCGGATCGGACATCCGAGTCCGCACGTCGTTCGGCCGGTTGAGCTGCAACCTCTACACGCTCCTTCTGGGACGAACGACGCGCGACAAGAAGTCAACCACGGCCAGTTATGTGAAGCACTTCCTCCGTCGTGTAGGAGCGGAGTTCAACCTGGATTTCATCGGCCCTGAGGATCACACGCCCGAGGCCCTGGCTCAGTACTGTGGAGGAAAGCCCGGAGAGTCGCTCCTCGTGATCCTGGACGAGGTGCAGGATCTGTTCGCTCGCGCCATGCGCTCCGGCTCGTACATGGATGGTGAGATCGGGTTCCTCACGAAGGCCTACGACGGCTACATCCCATCGATAGCCCGAAAGCAGAAAGGTCACGAGTTTCGCAGAGAGACACCGTTCTCCCTGTCGATCCTGTGCATGGGGATCCTGGACCAGGCTGCGGGGAATCTGAAGGTGGAGAAGATCGCTTCAGGGTTCGTCCCAAGGTGTCTGCCCGTTCTGCCTGAGGCCTCGGAGTTCGATCCGGCAAGGACCATGGATGACTTCACCATCCTGTCGGACGCAGACGACGAGACGCTCCAGCGGCAGGACAATATGTTCAACCTGAACCTTCGGCTTCTGACGCTCGCCAAGCACCACTGGCGTCAGGAGCGCGAGGCCCTGGAACCCTTCACGGTGGAGGGTGAAGATGCGCGTGCTCTCATCGCCTTCGAGGAGAAGGCCCTGGATCGTATCCGGGACGCGGGGAACATGTGCGCAGTTCTCGCGGACCAGCACCCGTTGTACAGCGAGTACCTGATCCCCTGCGTTGAACGTCTGGGCCTGTCGATCCTTCGTATGGCCGCTCTGATCGCTGCCGCTGAACAGCAGCACACGGTCAAGATGCGCCATGCGGTGAAGGCTGTTCAGTTGGCAGAGGTTCACCTGAAGGCCTTCGAGGCGTTCGTCGCCTGCGCTGCGGATTCCGACATCAGCAAGGATGTCGCGCAGGTCGAAGCTTTCCTGGCAGCCCAGCCCAACAAGACCGCAACCCGCGATGCGGTGCTGGGCCATCTTCTCCGCCGGATCGACAACACCCGACGGGCTGATGAGATCGTCGATGCCGGTGCTCGTATGGGGCGTCTCGCCACGCCAGTTGTGAGAAACGAAGCAGGGAAGAAGGTCAGGATGGTCTCACTCAAGCAGTGAGACTGACTCATGAGAACCCCGGGTTGCGGCCCGGGGTTCTCTCTGTGTACTATACATATGTACCAACCAGTGAGGAGAGAACCGTGCAGATACTGGTACCAGACGTCAACGGCCTGACGGGTGAGCAGTTCGTCGCGCTCCAGCAGGCCAAGAAGGACGCAAGCATCGAGGGTCCGATCGAGGTCACCGACCGAGCCAAGCCAGGCAACAGATTCACCGTGGGGGCCTTCGGGGCTCCTGGAACCTGGAGTCTTGACCAGCTCGACAGGGCGGCGAGGACCGAGGACCGCTCGCAGCACTCCTACGGGTTCGAGGACATCTTCGATGGGACCGAGCTCCACCTGGACATCGAGACCTACTCAACTGTTGATCTGAAGAAGAACACTGTCTATCGATATGTCGAGGATGAACACTGGATGATCCTCATCTGCTCGTGGTGCATCGGCCAAGGCGAGATTCATACCGCCTACGGGCACGAGGAAGTCTCCGGAATTCCCGGACTGTTCGATCCTGCTGTGAAGAAGATCGCGCACAACAGCGACTTCGAGAGGATCAACTTCAGTGCGCTGAAGGGTCTACCCGTCGGCACGTACATCGATCCCGAGGAGTACATTGACACGGCCGTACTGGCCTCGCTATGGGGCTACCCGCGCTCCCTGAAGGGGTTCTGCAAGGTCGTCGGGGGCGAGGCTAAGGACGAGGCTGGTGGACGGCTCATCAACATGTTCTCTGTGCCCAACCGCAAGGGAGAGAGGACACTGCCCGAGGAGCGCCCCGCGGACTGGGACGCCTATGTCGAGTACAACCGACAGGACGTCATCTCCATGCGGGACAACATCTACAGGCTCGGCAAGGGGTTCCCATCTACGGAGGAGTACGAGGCCTGGATCACTGCAACGCGGATCAACGACAGGGGCATCAAGATCGACACGGCGCTGGCCGGAGCCGCCCACTGTCAGTACGAGGCCAACAAGAAGAGGGACCTGGCCCGGGTCAAGGAGATCACCGGGCTGGCCAACCCGAACAGTGTGCAGCAGTTCAAGGGGTGGCTCGCCGACCAGGGCTTCGAGATGGAGTCCATCGACAAGGCGCATGTCGCCGAACTCCTGGAGCGCGATGATCTCCCGGACGGGATCCGTGAGGCCGTTGAGCGCAAGCAGTTAGCGGCTCTGTCGGCAGCGACCAAGTACGTCATCGCTCAGGGCTCGACGAACTCGGACGGTCGGTTGCGTGGAACGATCAAGTACAGCAATGCTAACACCGGTAGGATGACGGGGGTCACACTGAGCCCGCACAATCTTCCTCGTGATCACTTCACAGATGCAGAAGGAGAGCACGACACGGAGGCTGAGCAGGCTGCGATCGACAAGCTCCTGGCCGGCGTGCATGTGGGCTCGGAGGACCTCAAGAAGCTCGTGCGCCCGCTGCTCATGGGTCCCTTCACCGTGTCGGACTACAGCGCCATCGAAGCCCGTCTCACTGCGTGGGCCGCTGGTGAGGACAGCGTCCTGGAGGCCTTTCGCGAGGGAAAAGATATCTACATCGCTACCGCTGAGCGCATGGGCGGGGAGAAAGCAGGTTTTGACAGGCAACGCGGTAAAGGGGCAGTGCTCGGATGTGGTTACGGCGGGGGAGCAGGAGCGCTCCTCAATCTTGGCGGGGCCAAGATGTACCCCAAGGGCACGCCCGATGACGTGATCTGGGAAGGGCTCACGACTATTGTTAATGCTTGGCGAGTCGCCCACCCGCACATCGTGTCGTGGTGGAAGCAGGTGCACACCGCCTTCGACAAGGGGGGCCCGGCATCAAGGCGAATCCCTGTGGATGTCGAGATCGTGGGCAACGACCGTTACGTCTGGCTCCCGTCGGGTCGAGCGCTCGTCTACCACAACTGCCGCCGTGAGTACGTGCAGCCCAAGGACCGCAACGGCAAGCCGCTGCCCTACCGACGTCGGGCGTGGGTCTGCGATGCTGTCGTGGGCAACGGTACACAGCGACGCGTCGTGGGCGGCCCCACACAGGTCGAGAACATTATCCAGGCCATTGGCAGGGACCTGCTCACGCACGCCCTTGTTAACGTCGAACGAGCCGGATTCCGCACGGTCACGCACGTTCATGATGAGATCGTTACAGAGACTACTGGCGGATTGACCGTAGAGAGACTATCCTCGCTCATGTGCGACCTACCGGACTGGGCAGAGGGACTGCCGGTCGAAGCGGCCGGTTACACGACACAGAGATACCGGAAGGACTGACCATGAACTACCCCGCACATCCTGATGACAGCCTCGTCGAACGATTCGTTCGTCCTCGGCCTCGCACCTGCTGGGCCATCAAGATCGAGAAGCGCTCCATCGAAGCCGCCCGCACTGTCGCCCGGCGCTACGGTGTCAGCCTCCGCGACCCCGAGTTCTTCTACGGACAGTGGATGGTGATCTGGCCCGACAAGAACGTCGAGTTCTACTCCGACAAGGACCTGGACGCCACCTTCGAGACGGAGCACCTCTGATGCATCTCCCGTTCGCAGTGGATCGCTTCATCGCCGTCCTGGAGGACAACTACAATCTCGCCACCACTGATGCCGGGCGCGACCAGGTCGTCGCGGACGCCAGCCGACTGTGGGCTATCTGGCAGCCCGTACCACCTGCGTCGGCCGCGATCTCGCAGTGGATCAACGAACACAAGAAGGAGAACCGATGAAGTTCAAGACACAGCCGCAGGCCCTCGGCTCACTCAAGATAGGTGAAAAGGTGCTCATGCCCGTCGAGTTGGCTGCCACTCTCATCGCCATCGAGCCGCCCAACGACAAGGGGCTGTGCAAGGTGACCTGGGAGTTCCCCGAGGTCAACGTCCGATTCCACACGTACAGCACCCGGTACACATCGGTGAACAAAGTGACAGGAAAGGAAGAGACCGATGAGTGAGCGCATCCTGGCTGTTGATGCCGGAGTCTCCACTGGCTGGGTCCTGGGTCAGCAGCCCAGCGATCCGTACGACGAGGGCTCCGAGATTCTCGACTTCGGCCAGTTCCGCAGTGAGCGCTGGGAGGAGACGGTCACCGAACTTCTGACCAAGCTCACCAGTGAGCCGACCACCCTTGTCATTGAGCAGTTCGATCTGCGGCCCAACAACAAGTTCCGCGCTGATCTCACCACCGTCAAGGTCAACAGCGCCCTGTCGTACTGCGCGACAGCATGGAACCCGAATGCCCGGATCATCTGGCAGACCCCGGGTCAGGCCAAGGGCGTCATCACCGACAAGGCGCTCAAGGCGCTGGGCTTCTGGCCCACCGGCAAGAACGTCGGTTGCCCAGACGCCGACGATGTGCGGGACGCAGCACGCCACTTCTACTACTACTCGATCAAGACCTGCCACGACGCCAGTCTGGCAGCACGAATGGGAGGCCGTCATGCCAACTAAGTTCGACTGGTTCCGCGAGATCGGCGATGACCAGTTCGGCTACGCGGCCGGACAGGAGCATGAGGACATCGATGGCAAGCCGTTCATGTACCGGTACGACTTCAATGTACTCGACACCCCGTGCGTGATGGCGCTACACTACAAGAACGATATACTCGTCGGTTGTGTGCAGCACAACGGCTACACGTTCGCGCGCAAGACTCGCTGTGTCACCAAGAAGGATATTGAGGAGATGATCTCCCAGATCGTCTCTGTACAGCACGCTGTGACCGAGGCTCTCATCGAGCCTGAGGAAGACGCGATGGGTCCGGAACACGATATCGTCGGGCCCTGGGATGCTCGACAGGGCGGCTTGCAGATCGACAACTACCTGTACGTCAATGAGTACGGTTTCGTGTGCGCTGGTCCTGGTTACGCTCGGATGCCCCTGGAGCAGATGGCACCTGCCGAGGAGAAGGCCGACGTCGTGAACGCCCCGAAGCACTACTCGTGGCTGGGCAACGCGCTGGCCGAGCAGGTTGAGAACGTTGGTGATGTCGAGGTCTTCCACGTGCTCATGGCTGCGTTCGACAAGGACCCGCTTCTGTGGCAGGTCGGTAAGTACTTGCTTCGGGCTGGCCGCAAGGACGACAGGAAGCAGGACCTGGAGAAAGCGAGGTGGTACCTGAACAAGGCCATCGACTCTATGTGATCCGAACACAGAAGACCCCCCCTAGTTGCTACTAGGGGGGTCTTCTTGTCACTCCCTGTCGAGCTCGTCCTCAAGCTCAGTGACGCGCTTGTGGAGCCTGGTCAGCTCATCGGTGTACTGCTTGAGCAGGGAGTCCTTGGCCTTCAGAATTTCGGCCCAGGTCGCCGTGTCCTGCTTGGATCGCTGGAGCTCAGACTCCCGGATGCCTCGCTTCCTGTCGGCGAGGACCTTCATGATCTGGGGAACAGACGCAGCAAGGGCTGTGGCGAGCGCAAGGACAGATGTAATTGTGGCGCTCACCTCAGGCCCCCCGCTCGATCGCATCCTTCGCGTCCTGGACTGAACGAGCACGTTTCACAGCAGAGTGGAGGACGTTCCACCGTGCAACCAGGAAGAACCACAGAGCCCACAGTAGGAGCGCATGAGGTCGGGACCCAGGGCCGTTCAGGGCTATGATACCGCTGGCTGCCATGAAGCCCAGGAGCGGTGTCAGAGCCACGTACTCGAACTGCGACAAGCGCCGGAGGACGAAGATCATAGCGAACAAGGCCGTGACGAAAATCCCCAGGAACAGCAGCATGTGGTAGTGCAGCGCGAGCTCGGGGATGTCCATGAAGTGCCGAGGGCCATGGAGTCGCGAGACGGCATAGGCCGACAGGGATCCGTACGACAGGGCGCGGGAGAACCGATCGAGGTGACGCTGCCACGGCGGAGCGGAGACGTAGGCGCTCATTTAACCCACCCGTAGATGACGTAGTTCGTCGTGATGAGGTGACCGACGATGCCACGGGGAACGATGATCCTGATCCGCTTGATCGTGCCATCCGGCTCGGAGAACTGGTGCCAGTTGTTGTTGTCGGCAGAGAAGGCGCCCGGCCACTCCTCCGCGTTACCGTTGGTGATCAGAGTCACCGCAACACCGGTGTAAGTGTTCTTCAACGGCAAGTAGGCGAAAGCGGAGTCCGTGGTTTGGTCGTTGCCATAGTAGGACCACTCGGTGATCCTCAGGACAGAAACCCCCATCTCCTGTCGGAACTTCGACTCCTCCCCCTGCTTGCCCCACAGTATTCTGCCATAGCAGGGCGTAGCGGGGGTGAAGGTCTCGTTGCCGTTCACCATCCAGGAGGCGATTGAATCACCATTCATCTTCCAGCCGGCGCCATCCCACGTGATGAACTTACCGTTGTTCTTCAGGTAGAAGAGGAACGGGTTGTCGGTGGTCGGCTTGAGACCAGTGCGCTCCAGCTCCATGCGCTTGGTCGTGGCGCCCTGGATGTTGGTCACGCAGTAGACCCCGTTGTACCGGAGGTTCTGGATGGCGTTCGACACGGAGTTCATACCGAGGTTGAGGAAGTTCTCCCACGTGTTGACCGTGTCGTCAGCGGAGTACTTGTAGACCCCGTTGCTGTCTATGGCTCCCATGTAAGGCCCTCCACGAACTCTTTGCTTAGATAGCCCGAGTCTATCGCTTCCTTGCGGGTAATCTCCGCGCGGGTGACGTTGCCCCCCGGAATCCGACGGGCTGCTTTGGCTTGCCAAGAGAACCAGGTGCCCGCTTCGCCCTCGACTTCGAACTCACCACCCTTGACAGGGCCGAGGACTTTCACACCGTTCGAGGCGAACACGGAGACCGGGACGTCCGGCCGATGGAGAGGCTCGAAGTAGTCGGGCAGGGACACGGTCATACGTCCGGACTCCGGAAGAGTCTCGTTGCCCCAGTACTCGATACCGTCATGTGGGGACTCGGTGCACCCGTGGACGAGAATCTTCTCCTTGTCGAGCGGGTGGGCCTCCACGAAGGTCTTCGGCTGGTTGGCGTGGAAGCCCCCGCTCACGGTCAGTCCGTCGAGGAAGTTCCCCTGGCCACGGAAGTGGACGGCCTTACCCGCTTGGAAGTTGAGAACCCCCTTCGTAATGAAGTAAGAATTCGTGGGGGACATGGAGAGGTGCCAACCGTGGATGCGGTTCGAGTCGTAGCTGCCCTCGACGAGGAATGTGTGCTTCGACAGGTTGAGCTGCGCGAGGTCCTTTTCGTTCGCGTTGAAGTCCAAGGCATTGATGCGCAAACCGTCATTCATGGCCGAGATACGAGAGCACTGTCCGGGATACCCGCCATAGGGGGTGAGTTCAATACGACCCGGCGTAAGCTGCGTACCGACACGGAGGGTGTCGCCGAAGGTGTGGTAGAGATTCACCAACGGGGTCCTGGACCAGATACCGATAGCCATCTGCGGTTTGTCGGTCTCGGGGTCGTACGCGAGCAGACCGGAAATGCGCCCATTGATAGACTGCTTGCTGTCGATGACCGGCAGATTGGACCCTGTACCGAATCGAATGTTCTGTCTTGTCTTCTCGGGATCGAGCAGGAAGTCACCACCGATGAACCGCCCTCCGATGAAGGTCTGGCCCTTCAGGGTGTTGGCATCGATCAGCGAGGCATTCAGAGTACCTGTGACGATCTTGTTCGCGTCCAAGGACGCGACCACAGCGCTGTCCGCAGTGATTGTGCCTGCTGCGAGCTTAGCCGCAGTGATCGAGCCAGCAGCAATACGCTGGCCGCTCAGCAGACCCGTCGTGATGGTACCCGCGTCGAGGCTTCCAATCACTCCGGACTCAGCGGTGATAGTACCTGTCTGAAGCTTGTCCGCGGATATCGAACCCGCAGCGATGTGCGCACCGCGGATCGTGTTCGCCTCGATGAGTTCGCCGGTGATCTTGTTAGCGACAATGGACTTCGCCTGAATGATCCCGGCCCAGATCGTGTCCGCGACAGCCTTCTGAATCTGGGCCGTACCCGCCGTGAGCTTACCGACATCGAGGGTGGAGATCATACCGTCAGTCAGGCGCTGCTGGATCCACTCCAGCCCACTCCAGCGATACTCGACAAGAATGGAGCCCGTCTTGGGTTCACGACCACGCGCTGTGTCACCCGGGTTGTATCCACGAAGAGGAGGGAAGCCAGCACCGTCGTAGTAGAAGACACGCCCACCATCCTGTCGGACCATCTCCAGGATGTCGTTACGGAGCTTGTCCGCACGCTTGGCGATATTGAACGCCTCGGGATCCTGTATCGGATCGACCTCGACCCACTCCGAGCCGTTGTGCCCATGCACAACCTGCGAGCCGTGAGCAGACGGGTTCCAGCCCGGGAACAAGTCGGGGCCCGGTGTCGTCCGGTTTCCCGGCCAAGTGATGTACTCGTAAGAGCCCATGTCACTTCGCCCGGATGATGTAGTTCAGGACTGTGTACGGGGGCATGTTGTTGTGCGGGTTGTTCGCACCGACGGGCTGAGCCTTCAGCTCACCCATAGAGCCGCCGGCAGTACCCGAGGCGATGTTCCACTGAGTACCCCCGGAGACGTTCGATCCCCAGATACCCATGTCACCCCAGTTAGCCACCGAGGGGTTACCGAGCTTGTGCTCGTGTGATGGCATCTCCGCGATGGTCAGAGTGTGAGTGATTTCGCCGCCCTTGTTGTTCAGGTTTCGGAACACTGAATTGGTTTCATCGCGCCCAACAAGGACCATACCCTGAAGGTTGGGCAGCACGAAGTTACCGCCCTCCTCAGGACCGTAAAGGTTACGACATACCGAGTAGAGCTGGGGGTACTGAGACTTGTTGACCTTGCGCCCGTCGCACAGGAAGTAATTCTCCGGAACCTGCACCCCGACCCAGGCGAAGACCGCGCCGACAGGGACGGTGGGCCCGTTGGTGAAAGGCCGGAGGAAGTACTTCTCCAGCTTGATCAGGAACTCGTTACCATCGATGTAGGTCTTCAGGGTATTGATGGCATCCTGGACGGCCTTCACCTCAGTGGACTTGGCGAAGGTGGCTTGCGCGGAGTTCCAATGATCCGCGTCATTCTTCAGAGCCTGCGTAGCGTCAGCCTGAGCCTTGACCACAGCGGTCTTGTTCTCAGCCGCAGAAGCGACCGCTGCCTCAGCATTCTTAGACGCTGCGACAACGCCATCCTCGACCTTGTTCAACTTGACAGCGGTGATGGGTGTGGCCTGAGCACCCTCGCCGTCAACCCAGTTCGCGTTCCGATCGTAAGGCATCAGTCTTCCTTTCCGGCTGTCCTCATGCGAAACAGTTTACCGTCGGGAGACATCCATACAGAAGTATTAACGATGCCCTTCGACGGTGGATAGGGGGAAGTGAGCACCTGGCCCTCGATACGGCGGAACGTATCAGCGACTCCCTGGCTGGCCTGGGCGAGTCTGGCCTGGAGGTTGTCGTTGTTCGTCATCTCAACGCCCATGAGCCAGACGTTGTTCGCCAGTGACGACAGGCCGTCGATCCACGGGACCACAACGTTCTCGCGGTTGTTGGGGTCGTAGGCCGCGACGATCGTCGTCTTGAAGACGTGAGACTGTCCGTCCGGAGGAACCACGAAGATGTTCGGGCTCGGATTGACGTTGCGCTTCCACGCGTTGTCAGAGTAGAAGTCGAAGCCGACCTGGAACTGAGCGGTCTGCGTGGACTCGTTCCTCAACGAGAACGCGAACGTGTACGTGTCGTTCTTCGTGGCGCGCTTCACCTTCGGTGGAAGGATCAGCAGCCGCCTGGCTCCGCCCGATGTATCGCCGCCAACCCAGTGGTAGCGCCCCGGGTAGTCGGTTTCGATCCGCCAGTTCGACGGGGTAGCAGCCGTGGTCCAGGCAACAGGGAACGTGGCGTCAAGAATGTCTGAGGTGCCTGAGCGAAGGCGCTCCAGCGCAGCCCTATCCTCATCCGACATGGAGGTCTTAGGAGTGACGTCCACGAAGTCCTGACGGGACTGGTCGTAGGAGTACATCCGGTAGCCGTCGTCCGTGTCGAACCACAGGTCGCCCTGCTTGCGTCCAGCGAGCGGCGGCTTGTCCGGCCGGTAGAAGATGGTGTTCTTACCGTCCGCGCTCTTCTGCGCCTGCTCCGCAGCGAGCTTGGCGGCCGTCGCCATATCCTCCAGGCCCTGCGCCTTCTTCAGCGCCTGGTTCGCCTCAGTCTGCGCCTGGGCGGCCTTCTTAGCGGCCTCGACGATGTCCGGGTCCTTGATCGGCACCCACTTGTCCGTGGCCTTGTCGTAGCGGTAGGGCTCGTTCTTCCCGTCCGCGGTGTTGATCCACAGATTTCCCTCGACACGGTCGGCCCCGGCGGGCTCAGTCGGCGAGACGATCACACGACCGTCACTGCCGGCCTTCTCCTTGATGTCCTTGATCTGCTTCTCAAGGTCGGCCTTGGTCTTGTCGTACTTCTTGTCGGCTTCATCGGCACGCTTCTGAAGCTGAACGACTCCGTTGTGGGCCTCCTCCAGGTTGTCCGACAGGGACTTGGAGAGGTTCTTCAGATCAACGGCGCCCTCGCCCAGTGTGCCAGTGCCGTAAGTCTGACGTACCCACCTCCCGGCCATGTCGAGCTTGAAGTTCTCAGCCTTGTCGCCGACGCGCTTCATGGAGGCCTGCTCCCAGCGCCAGATCTCGGTGACGTTGTTCTTATCGCCGACGTAGACATACCAGACCGCGTTGGGGTGAAGCGGGTAGTCTGGCTTCTCCTTCTGGACACCCGGGGTGCGGTTCACCGGCGGGCGGGTGGACCAGGTCACCGCGTCCTGGGCAAGGCGCGACACACGCTCGATGGACTCGTTATCCGCGAGCTTGTCGCGCATCTGCGCGATCTCACCGGCCATAGGAGCCCAGCGGTTCGCAGCGTGGTTCGCGGAGACGATAGCGTCGCTGGTGCGCTGCTCCAGCTTGTTGATCTTCCGCTCGATGGCGCAAGTCCAGGACTGCGTCTGCTTCGAGACGTTCGGTGCAGGGTACAGGTGACCCTCGTAGTCCCGGCTCATAGAATCCCCTTGTCACTGATCTGCTGAAGCGTCTGACCGCCGCCGGAAAGCATCTGAACCTTCGGGTACACGCGCTGGACGTCGCCCAGTGTCGTGTCTCTGGCGGAGGTCAACTGAGCATTATTATCCGACAGGGAGGCGTTCGATACACGCCACCAATGCCCGTCCTGCTTGTACCGGACCCCTGCGAGACGACCGAAGACCTGACGCTCACCGTTGGCCTCGGTGTCCCGAAGCGGGTTGGCACCCTGCCACGTGGAGTTCAGAGCGTGCCCACTGTACTGGTCCGCGGCCCACTGAGCCGCATGGTAGGCCTGAGTGCGAGTGGTGATGCACTGGTTGTCGATCGTCTGCTCCTCATCTGTGCCGGGTGTGCCGGTGTGGAAGGGCACCGTCTCGATATCGACGTAGGTGCCGTTCTCCCCGAGCAGGAAGAGGCCGTTGTAGTCGGTCTTGCCATCGGACTCGCAGATACGGTAGGGGCTGAGCTCGTCGAACAGCATGCCGGTGACAATGACATCGACAGAACGCTTGTCCTTGTTGAGGCGCACCTCAAGGCCCCCGCCCATGTCGTACCACTGAGCCGGGGTGATCGCCTTGTTGTCCTTGCCGACAACCATGTAGATACCGTTCGGTGTGTTCTGATTGTCCACCAGCGGAGCCTTGTTGACGACTGGGATCGCCATGACCTGACGGGGCTGCCGCACAGAGGACACTTCGCAGGGAAGCTGGAGTGTAGTTACGGTCTGCTCGCCGGCATTCACCGTGATCACGGGCGTGTCGGTCTGTCCGAATGTCGTCTTGGCGTCTGGGTAGAGCAGGGGCGCAGGGGGCCAGATCACGTCATGCCTGAAGGCGCGGCGGTGATAAACGTTCACATCGATGTTCTTCACCTTCTGCGAAGAACTCATCGTGTGGTTGTAGCCAGAGACCACGTCGTTCACGTACATGATTCGGTTACGGAGCGGCTGGAACCGGAGTCTACCGACCTCCCATGACATGTCGATCTCGTTGGCGCTGAGCCACTGCTTCATGGCCTGCCAGACGACAACCCGCTGCGTGGGGACATCGTACTTCTCCTTCAGCAGCGATTTGTCGATCTCCAGGATGTACTGCGAGCGCTTGATCCCCACCGCATTGAAAAACATCTCGATAACAGCCTCGATCGGTTGCTGGGTCATGCTGGGGATGGTGCCCGCCTGGACGAGTGCCGACAGGGGCGAGCCGCCGGTGAGGGTCCATCCGGACTCCGAACCCTCGATGTCCGTGATCCGGAACTCGGTCGAGCCGTACTCGTTCGAGATCACAGTCATGCTCTGCCCGAGCATCGTCATCAGGTTCGGTTGGTACCCGATGCCCTGTACCTGCAACTGAGGAACACCGGTGTCCGAGGCGCCCCTATCGAGCGACGTGGCGTCCTCAGCGACAGACCAGGAGGAGACCGTGGAGTTGTCTACTCCGGTGAATCTCACAGCCACGGCCAAACCTCCTTCACCGAGAACTCAACCTTGTGGAACCTCTTGTTGGACTCGACCTGGATCGAGCCCGGATCAACCATCATCGTCGTGAACCCCATAGGTGGAGCGTAGGAACTGATGTCCGGACCCGCGCTGAGCCGGTTCATCATCGTGGAGTTCCTCACATGCAGATCGCAGACGAGCACCTGAGTGTCAGGTGTCCAAGCATCCTGCTCGATGTGCAGCCACGGCCCGGCCTTCACAGCATCCGCGGGCACCGTCCAGCCTCCGGACCACTGAGCCCAGCCATCACCGAGCTCATCGCGCTTCTGGAGACCGACGTCGGTGAGCCCCGAGGTGCCGTTCTCCTTGATGTACCGAACGCCTCCGCGGAAGGGCTTTGAACCCTTCAGCACCTTGGCCTTGACCTCGATGTCGATCTTGTCCCCGCCCTGAAGAGCCGAGTAGTTCGCCTCGGGGATGTAGTGGTCGCGAACGCTCAGCAACCGGGCACGTCCGACAGGGGCCCGTTCGTTCGTGTCCTCACCGATCAGCACGCCGCCCGGGTTCATCTCCGGATTGGTGAACAGCGACCAGGGAGCATGTGGGTCATTGTCTGTGTATCCGGAACCCGCGTCGAGCACACCGCGCACCCAGTGCAGGAGGCCCGCACCGTTGGCCTCAGCAGGCTTGATGCTGATCGTCGTCCGAACCACTTGGTCCGTGTTATTCGGCACACTCTTCACCTCATAAGGAGGCAGAGGAGAGCCGTCCTTGAAGACGAACTTCTGCGTGTCGTCCCCGACAGTCTGCACATAGAACGTGTAGCCCGGAGGAATCAGCACGGTCTCCTCGTAGGAGGCTGGAGTCGTGGTCGCCTTGCCCGTCATCCGCAGCGCGTACTCCGGACCCGTACCGGAGCGGGTGTCCATCTGCGCGAGCACCGTGCCGTCCTTCGCGAAGGCGATGGGCGACAGGGTGTCCACCAGGAGGAACGGCTTCCCGAGGAATGGTGACAGGACGTTGAGGTCCGGCCTGTTCAAGCAGTCCACATACCGAATAGGGTTCGAGCCCGCTGTCGAGATCAGGTCCATAAGGGCCACGTAGTCGGCTGGAGCCATCACGTTCCAGGCGAGCTTGTACGCCTTCGAAGCATACCGAGACGGAGTCATCCCATTCGCTCCGTTGACGAGCTGAGTGACCTGCCCCCACGGCGTCGCTTGAATAGCGGCGTCCTTGGCCGGGGCCGGAAGAACAAGATTCTTATCTCCGACCCCGAGCACACATCGGTTATCCAGGACTGCCATCAGTACGACCCCCTCTGTCCGTTAACCGCATTGTATCGGTTAACCGAGCTGGAGATCACGCGCCCATCGAGTGTGATCATGCTCGACATGGACCGAGCAAGTGCCGCGATGGTCCGAGAGGAAAGATCAACACCGCCACGCGGAATGCCGCCACCGGAGTACGACACGGACGGGGCGTAGCGCCTGGCGTTGATCGCGTCGAACATTCCGGAGCCGTAGGTCTCCACAGCACTGCGGTTGATGACATACTCTCCGCTGCGGACCGCGAACAGGGACCCTGTCGGGTTCATCGCGAGCAGGTTGTCCGTGTGGTAGTTCCCGCCCGGATTGCCCGGGATCATCCCACCCGCAGGACCGCCCCCAGCGAACCCGGCGATCGGGGCACCCAGAGCGATTCCGACACGGGACCGGATCGGACCACCGTTGGCATAGGCCGGAATCTGACCGCCGTTGTGGAACCAGGACTTGACTGTGTTCCAGGCAGAGCCGACCTGCTGTGCGACGAACTGGACCGTGCGCGTGGTAGCCAGCTGGGTGAAGGCGTTCATGACTCCCCAGTAGGAGCCCTCATCCTTCTTCGCTTTGAAATAGGCCTCCCTGTCCTCGGCAGCCTTATTCAGGGCCTCGGTGACGGAACGTTTCTTGCTCTCGTTCGTCTTGGGCTCGTACTCCGCATCACGATCTTCAGCGGTCTCGTCGAGCTCCCTGTCTGTGTTGTTCTTGTCCCCCTCGTTGACGTCCGGCTTGTACTCAGCCTCCCGGGGCTCACCGGTCTCGTCGAGCTCCTCCTTGGTCCCCTGATTATCACCCTCATTGACCTCGGGTTTGTACTCGACATCCTGATCCGCCCCGGCGGCATTCAGTTGCTCCAGCGCAGTGTTGTACGTCTCATCATCGACGTCGGAGTTGTAGTTCGCCGTGCGCTCCTGAGCCAGAGCGTCGAGGTCCTCCTGAGTGAGGCCGAACATCTCCGAGTTGATCTCGGGGAGGTACTGCTTGTTCTCCGGCTTGGCGAGCTCTTCGAGGTAGTTCTTGGTCTCATCGAACTCCTCATTCGCAGCGGTCGGAATGTACCGCTTGTACATGTCGAAGGCGATCTCCTTCGCCTCCGCGTTGAAGCGGGCCTTACCGGTCTCATCCATCTCCGGGATGTACTGAACCGGGCGACCCTCAGCGTTCGCCTTGTCACCGTTGGCCAGAGCATCGAGCTCCTCCAACACGAAGCTCTTGGCGTCGCGAACGACATCGGGCTTGTACTCCGCTTCACGGGGTTCGGCCATGTCATCAAGAGCTCCGCCAGTCTCCGCGGCAGAGGGCTCATCGAGTTCAGTCGGAATCTCCGCTGGGCCGTAGTCGCCGTTGGCGACATCCTCAATAGCCTGCTGTGTCGCAGCGGCTGTGCCGTTGTCAGTGACGCTCTCCTCGACAGAGCGGGGGACATTCTGGATCGTGGATGCCAGGCTGTCGAACCCACCGGCCAGCTCGGTGACCTCGCCTCGGTTGAAGCCCATCTGGACCGCCTGGTTGATGAACTCCTCCTTGAGCTGGCGCGCGTAGGCCGCGACCTGCTCGTTCGAGGCGCCCGTGGCGGCGTAGGCCTCGATCATCTCCATCATGGTGGACTGCAACTGCTTGAGCGCAGCCCTGTTCTCGATGGCAGCCTGCGTGTATCCCTTAAGCGCGAACATGCCCTTCTGGGCCTCTGCGATCTCTTTCTCCTTGTCAGCGATCTGGGAGCGAGTATCATTGATGTTCTTGTTCGCCTTGTCGATGTCAGTCTGGGTGGACTGAATGCGTTCCTTGTCGCCGTACTTCTTCGCGATCTCGTTGAAGTACTTGGCGTCGCGGAGTTCCTGCTGCTGCTCCGACAGGGTGGTGTTGAGGTCCTCGATCGACTTCTTGGCGTCTGCAATGGTCTTGCGGGCGTCCTCAATCTTCTTCCTCATCGTGTTGAGCTGCGAGTGGTAGTTATCCTTCGCAGAGCGGGACTTCCACCACTTCTCCATGCTCTCCTTCATCGCGGTGGAGAGGCGCGACAGGAAGTCCTTGAAGAGCTCGGCAGGCGACTTCTCCTTCTGCTTCGACTTGGAAGAGCCGCCAGTAGGCGTATGAGACCTGGGTGTGTGAGACCTGGGTGTGTGAGACCGAGGCGTGGAGGACCTGCGAGGAGTGTGCGAACGGGGTGTGTGACCACCGCCACCGCCTCCGCCGCCACCGCCGCCACGGGACTTGCGAGGCGTCGGCTGGTAGCGGCCCATGGCGGACTGGAACGCGGCCTTCGCGTTGCCCGCGCCCTTGCCGCCCTTCTTGGTGAGCTGGCCACCGATCTTGCCAGCAGCCGCGCCGGTCTTGGCGCCCGCGAGCATCGCCTTGGCGAGCGACAGGCGCTGAATGATCTGCCCGACAACGGAGTCGGTCTCGACCTTCATGTTCTTCAGATCGACCTTGAGCCCGTTATAGTTGACCCCGGGGCCGTTGATGTTCTTGGAGATAATCTGCCAGAGAATACCCATGTCCTGGTCGGAAGCGCTCAGCATCTTCTGGAGATCCGAGAACGTCGTCGAGCCGTCGATGTTCGCACCGGGGATCGTCTGGTTGAAGACATTGTAGATATCCGACATCCCCTGCTCGCTGATGCCAAGCTGCTCCTGGACGCTCGACAAGGTAGCCGAGGGGTCGATCGAGATTCCAGGGACCGTCTGGTCGGTAGTGGCAGCAACCCCATCAACTCCCTGCTGGGCCACCTGCTGGGCCTGGTCAACCCCTTGCTGGGTCGGAGTGTTGTCCACCTGCGGGCCGGGCAGCGTCTGACCAAGCATGGCCCCGACGTTGTTCATGGCCTGCTGAACCTGCGAGGTGTCGATGCCCTGCTGGCCGATCTGGTCGATGGCGGCCTGCACGTAGTCCTGCACGTACTTCTGGGCCTCGGCACCGGTCAGACCCAGGTTCTGAGCGACCTGCATGGCGTTTTCCGCCACGGCCTTCAGGTAGGTCTGAAGGTTCTGGAGGTTCTGCCTACCGCCTTCAGTCGTGGTGTTGATCACATTGCCGTTGTCCTGGAGGCCCTGGTTGAACTTATCCAGTGCATCGAACATGGCGGCCTCGGCGTTCTCGAACCCGAAGGCCCTGTCGATCGCCGAGTCCACTGCGGACTTCCACTTGTCCCAGGCTTCCGCAGCCTTGTCGGCTGCGCTGGCATTACCGTCCGCCGCATCACCCATCCCCTGGAGCGCGCCGTTGGCCTCCTCCGCCGACAGGCCGAGACCCTGGAGGATCTGCTTCTGGGCGTCCTGGGAACCCATGGCCTGCGAGACAGCAGCTCCGACACCATCGTTAGCGTCCTGAAGACCCTTCAACGCGTTGATCTGGTTGTTGATCGCGTTTGTCTGGTCGTCGGTCGCCTGAGTATGCGCCTTGGTGCTCGTGACCGCGTTCGGGTCCTTGAAGGTCTGAGTCTGAGCGGCGTCGAGGTCAGCCTTCTTCTGGTTCAGCTGGTCGATGAAGCCCTGCACGTACGCAGACGCAGCGCCCTGGCCCTCTGTCGCAGCCTTCCGAGCGTACTCGCCCCAGTCGAAGCCAAGCTCCATCAGTCCGTTGAGCTGGTCACCAGTAAGCTTCTTGAAGCCCTCGGATCCAGCGATCGCGTTGCGGATGAGTTCAGCAGTGTTCTTGCCGATCTGGAGCGTGGTGTAGCCCATCTGCTGGGCGACCTCGCGAGTGGCCCGGACGATCTCGCCCTGGGCGTTCACGAAGTAGTAGGACTTCTCCGACGCGGTCTTGTACGCATCCCCCGCGCCGTCGGCGGAGATCATCAAGTCACCGAGGCTGCGCTGCGAGCCGTTGGCGATGTCCTGCGTGTCGGCGAGGACAGCCTTCTGGACCTCCGCGGCCCCTCCCATGGCCGACAGCATCTCCGCACCGGCCTTCTGGGCCTTCTCAGCGGCAATCTCCTCAGCGTTGGCGATCTGGTTGTAGCTCTCTGCGATGGCGGGCAGGGCCGACAGGGCGAGGGATGCCCAACCGGCCGGACCGAGCGAGGCGAAGAAGCCCTTCACGGCGGTCCCAGCGGCCGCCATAGCCCCGGAGACGGCCGAAATACCGGTCCCCAAGACTCGGGTAGCCGCAGTGGACGCGGAGGCTGCGGAAGTGGCTACGCTGCGTGCCGCACCCAAGCTCTCCTGAGCGGCGGTCTCAGCCTTGATGGCGGTCGTAGCGGCGTTGTGGGCAGCGGCCTCCGAGGCTGTAGCGCCTGCCGACATGGCCGAGGTACCGGCGGTGCTCCCAGTAAGGCGCTGCTGGGCGACCTCAGCCTGAGCGGCCTTCACGCGGGCGTACAGAGCGGGCTGCTCGGCCAGGGCTGCGTTGGCCTGCTGGATGGCCTTAGCAATGTTGCTCCAGGACAACTGCCCAGAAAGACCCGCCTCAACCATGTTCTTACGGACCTGCATCATCGAGGAGGCAACCGACAGGACCCCGGCCTGGAGGAGCTTGGCCCCGGTCTGGAGAGCGATAAAGATCGTCACGCCACCGGCGAATGCGGCGATGACCCGACCGACCGGGGTCTCCCCCAGGCTCGACAGGGCGTTGGCGAGCGCCTGGACACCGTCTAGGATCAGCTTCAGCGGAGCCAGGAAGGGCTCGCCGAAGGAGGCCATCATGTTCTCCAGCGCGTTCTTGGTCTGCGCGATGGTCTCGGTCATGGTGGCGTTGAGCTTCTCCATGGACTGCTCCAGGAAGCCGGTATTGGATCCGGCCTCCGCGGAGTTGTCCATGGTCTCCTTGAGCAGGTCGAAGTTCACCGCGAGGCGCTTCACGAGCTCGATGTCGCGGGTGGACTTCAGGCCGATGTCGGAGAGCATCTGGGTCATCTCCACACCGTTCCCGGCCTTGGAGATGGACTCGATGAGCTGATTGAAGAACTTCGAGGGGTCGTTCTTCCAGAGCTCCAGGGCCTCCTCATTGGAGATGTGCATCTGCTGGGCGAAGTCCGCCATACCCTCAGCGCCCTGAGCCGCAGCCTTGTTGAAGTTCCCGAAGATGCGCTGGAGCGAACCACGAGCCCACTCGGCCTTCACCCCAACAGAGGTCAGCGCTGTGGCGTAGGCGAGGGTGGCGTCCTGCCCGATGCCCGCCGACACGGTGGTGGTCGAGATGCTGTTCGCCATCGTGAGAATCTCGTCCTCGGTGGCGACCGCCTTCGCACCGAGCTCGGCGACCTGAGAGGCCATCTGCTCGTAGGCCTTGTCGCCGCCGTTGAGGGCCATTCCCGCCTGGCTGAACGTGTTGATCAGCCGACCGAAGTCCTCAGAAGCCTTCTCAGTCGTGGTGCCGGTCACCATGGAGAACTCTGCGACAGCGCGCGTGAAATCACCCAGCTTCTCCGCGGGGATGTTCATCTGCGCACCGAGCGTACCGATCTGCGAGAGCTCAGTGAACGACTTGCTGATGTCGGTGGACATCTGCCGATACTGGTCGCGGAGGGCCTGGAGCGCCCCGCTGGTCTGGTCCAGCTGAGTCGTACGGGCGATGTCCGCGAAAGCGCGGTCCTGGTCAGCCGCGGCCTTGACAACAGAGGTAGCGAGCGCAGTCACACCTGCGGCCAGCACCGTCAGGTTGTTGCGGACCTCTTGCGAGGCGAACCGCATGTTCTCCAGCGAGTGGATGTGAGCGGTGTTCGCCTGCACGGCCTCGTGAGCAGCGGCGACAGAGGCACGGAGAGCGGCGGCCCGGTCCTGCTCAGCAGCGGCCTCCAGCTTCGCAGCGGCCCGACCAGTGTCCACAGCGGCCTGGTTGGTCTGGATCGCGGACTGGTTCGCGGCCTTGCGGTACTGCGCGGCGTAGGCCTTGTCGGTGACATCCGCGAGCTTCTGCTCCGCGTCGATGACCCGCTGGAGGGCGGCAACACGCTCGGAGGCCCCGGCGGTCGTGGCAGCGGTGGCCTTCTGCTCGGTAACGGCTTGCTCAAGGGCAGCCTCACGGGCCTGCTTGCGGACCTCGTTGAGCTGGCGCTGGGCCTCGATCTCAGTCTTGGAGCGTCCGCCCAGGTTGCTGTCGATGCCAGAGTTCCTCGACATGCCGCTCATATCGGTACCGAGCTGCTTGGCGACACGGGCCATGCGCTCGTAAAGGGCGACCTGCTCCTTGAGCGCGGAGACCTGCTTGCTGTCGGCGATGGTGGCGTTGTTGAGGGCCTGCGACATGCCCTCGATGGCGCTCGTGGTGGCCTTGATGGTAGAGGAGACGTCGGTCCGCCCGAGGGCCTGCGAGGCGGCGGTCAGGTCCTTGGTGAGCTTGGCAGCCTGCTGGTAGACCTGGATGTTGGTGGACATCGCCTTCGCGTCGGACGAAGACATGATGTTCTTGTCCATCCAGGAACCGCCACGACTCGCCTGTGTGAGCGACTTCATGGCGGCGCCCATCGCACCGACCGCATTGACGGCTTGGGCGGCGGAAGACTGGATTTTAGAGGAGCCCTGGATGAAACCGGAGGCGTCGAGTTCAACCTCGTACGAGAGCTTCGACTGGTCGGCCACTGTCGTCCCCTTAATAGAAAACCCGGATTGATACTGCTAAGAATATCAATCCGGGTTTCATAGCCCCGCGTCAGGTCGGGACGGAGGCCATGGCCTCCCATGGAGTCGGCAGTGGCTCGAACTCGCCGGTCTCGTCGTAGGAGACTCCGACAGGAACGGCGATCTTAGTCACACCAGGCTGCTTCCGCTCCTTGCGACGCTCCCTGTCCGCCTCGTCCTTCTCCAAGGTCTCGCATCCGTAGCAGATGGTGTCCTGGATGTCGAACTGAACCCTGTTGTCTGTGGTCCGTCCGTACCAGACCGGTGTCCCGCACTTGGGGCAACAGGAGTCGGTGTAGTACTGCCAGGCCATCTCCAGGCGGACGTCGAGCTCGTTCCTGAAATCTTGTGGCAGGGGCTCGCGCCTCCAGTCGTTGTCGATCTCGTCCCAAACCGGGACGGACCTGCTGTACCTGCCGACAGAGGGAAGGTACAGCGTCGGCGGAAGGTGCGAGTGCCAGGCGGTCTTCAGGGCGATGACGAACTTCTGATTACTCTTCCTCGTCAGTGATGGCCCAACGAAACGTAGGGTCGGCCATCACCTGCTCCAGAGCCGCAGTGGCGACCTGCGTCTTGTCAAAACCCTCAATGAGCTTGACCCACTCGGCCTCGGGAAGGCGCTGACGCATCTTGGCGGCCTCGCGAGAGGTCAGGCCCTTCTTGGACTTGCCCCCGGACTTGATGCCGATCACAGAGTGCGACAGGTAGTGCTCGTAGGCAATCTGCTGCCGGGTCTCACGAAGCTCGTTGGTCTCGTCGGCGGTGGCGTTCTTCTTGATCGGAACGGTCGCCACGATGTGATTGCGAATGGCAGAGATCTCAGCGGAGGCCAGAGCACGGAGAGTGAAGACGATGGCGGTCTTCTCCATTTTCGCCAGAATCTCGGCGAGCTCGGTCTCCGGGGTCTTCTCGTTGAGCGCACGCACCGGCTTCTCGGTGGACTGACGCTCCTCAAGAATCTGCTCCTGGAGCTCCATAGCCCGCTGAGCGAGGGTGGCGTCCGGGTAGACGGTGACCTCCCGCTGAGTCTGCTTCACGTTGTCGAGAAGCCCGTCGAGGTCGAGGAGCTCGTCCTCGGTCTCAGCAGAAGTCAGCTTGTCGTCAGACATCAATCATCCAATCTTTCGATTCGTCAATCGGTCCAGACGAGTATACCAAAAGCCCCGCTCCTTGTGAGAGCGAGGCTTTTGACTTAGAACCCGACGATCAGACGAGGGGCTCGTTGATGACCATGGTGCCCTGGGGAAGGAAGGGAACGGTCATCTGGATGGGCTGCTTGCCCTCACCGACCTCGTCACGCGGGTTGTCGGGCATGACGAGGAACGCGGAAACGAGCTGACCAGCCTTGGCGGGGGTAGTGTTCTTGTAGCCGATGCGCTTCACCAGCCAGCCGGTGACGTTGGCGGAGACACCACCCTTCTTGAACAGCTCGAACGCGACAGAGGCGGGAGAGTCCGGGTTGCCCTTACCGGAAGCCTCATCGAGGGCCTCACGCAGGAAGGTGAGCGAGGCCTCGTAGGCGTCACGGGTCGGGGTGTTGGACGCGGCGGAGTCGCAGATGGTCGTGGTGTCGTCCGTCTCCGAGTCGGTCGGGTTCAGGGTGAAGCCCGAGACGACAGCGCAGGAGATGTCCTTGGCCTTGGCGGGGGTCGGAGTGCCACCACCACCAGCCGGGGTGGAGTTGTAGAGCGCGGCCTTGACGACATCCTTGACCGTCGGGGCGTCCGCAATCGGGACCCACCAGATCGTGGTCCCCGGAGGCATCATCTTCTTAACGGCAGCCTGTGCCATGATCAGTCGTCCTTCCTATGACGAGGAACATAATTGCTGTGCGGGGCGCCATCGCCGAGATGAACAACCTCGCCGTTGACGATCCAACCAGTGCCCCCGCAGCATTCCCGGGGCGACACAGGGGTGTCGTCGGGGACACGAGTCAAGCGGCCATCGGTGTTAATCGCGTTAGCGTAGTCCTCGGTGTACTCGAAGACCACACCTTCAACGGTCGCGTACTTTGGCATCACACACTCCTGTCCACCGTCACCTGGAAGGTGACGTAAGAAGTGTATCGAACCGGCCTTACGGTACTATCCGTGTTCCCGTACGAGTTGAGCGCCCCGGTCTCGAAGGCCTCACTCGTGCCCGGAATCTGGAAACCCAGCAACCGCCTACGAACAGCGGCGAGCAGGTGGTTCCGAGCCTTGGGCGACACGGACGAGATGAGTACACCGAACTGGTGGATCACAGCGGCCTGTGTCACACCGACGATCGAGCCGTACTTCCTCATGGCACCGGGTGTCACGTCGCCGGGCATATAGACGACGTAGTCCTTGCCGTCGTTGTCACCGTCAGGGCGGAGCGAGTCGAAGACCCGCACACCCTTGAGGGTTTCCAACTCCCTCATCGCGGCCTCGTCGAACTTCTCGACAGTGGCGCCCTCGAAGGGTTCGAGCATCAGAATCCGGCCTCCTTCATTGCTTGGTCGGTGGCTGTGCGTGCGGACTGGAGAGCGAGCATCCCGCGGAGCTTCGAGGTGCCCTCCTCCTGATAGCCGATGTACTTCTCGTCAGCATCGGTGAATCCGACAGAGGCGGAGAACTTCCCACCCGAGATGTTTCTCACATTTACACGGTACCCGGTGCCGTCCCCAGCGGTCGAGCGCATGTGCCCGGTCCACACACGAGCGTCCGTGGTGGGGTCGTGCTTGTACGGCATCCCCGCACCCGAGGTGTCCACCGTCCTGATGACGACATCGCCCCCAGCCTTCGCGGCAGCCTCGGTGGCACGGAATGCATCTGTGATGACTTTCTCCTGGAACCGACTGAGCCCGTTCGTAACCTGATTGAAATCTTGTGATTTCCGTCTCAAGGAGGCTCGAACGAGGTCCATCAGTGCGTCCCGCCCTTGGAGTCGTCCACGTCGATGTCGCACAAGAGGGTCGGCTGCCAGTAGTCGGAGTCCGACGGGGCGTTGCGCACGACAAGGCGCAGGCCCACGTTCCGCGGATCCGAGTTGTTCTCGAGCACACGAACGATCTGCCCGTAGCCGGGCACGAACCGCAGTGACCTGTCGCCCCACTTCTCCTTAGGTACAAGCAGGTTCTTATCAATGTGGTTCAGGTGCACATAGTAGGCGTGAACCGCGGTGTCGTCATAGGCCGACCTGCGGTCGCGAGCACGCCACGCGATGTTCGGGTTGACCGCCGCGTAACCCTTCCAAAGCTCCTTCGGAGGAATATCGACAGGGCCGTCCTCTGTCCACTCGTGGCTCTTCGTGCCCGGAGGCTCCGTGACGACCACGAGGCAGTTGCAGAACAGACCCAGCGGCCAGTACGCCCCCGAGTCGAAGCGGGGGTCCTTGTTGTGCAGAACACTCAGTGCCATGCCCAGTCCTCCCCCGGAGGAACGACACCAGGCAGAAAGTCGAAGCCCACGTCGTTGAGCTCGGCCTCCTTGGCCTCATCCCACAGCCTCTTGGCCTGCGCCCTGAGCTCAGCGCCCAGTGTCGCGCCGTTGGTGGACTTGTTGTCCGTGGAGATGACCTTGAGGATCAGCGTCTCGGAGGTGGCGATCGCCATGAGCGCTCGGGAGGCGGCCTTCTTGACGTTGCCGCCCTCGATGGCGAGGAAGCCGAAAAGCTCCATGTCGCTGAAGATGTAGGACGGCGGCTTCCGCAGGTCCTTGGGGTCCTCCAACTTGACAATGTCAGGGATCAGCAGGCGCACCTGATTGACCGGCTGGCTGTAGTCCAGGGACGCCATGGTGTCTCCTTCTGTCAACGCTTTTACAGTAGTTTACAGCGGAACCCCGCCCCTTCGACAGGAGCGGGGTTCCGAGGGACCGCGATTAGGGATGTCGCGTGGATCAGTGGCCCTGACCAGTGGAGGCTACGATCCCCTCAACGTTGAGGACCCCGGCGCCGGTGGTGAGGCGGACACGAGCCTGGGCGTCGTCGTTGTCGAACGAACCGGCGGTGTAGGGAACCTCGCCGCCGCCCAGGTACAGGCCACCAGCGTTCTTCACGCGCAGCTCGGGCTTGTCGTAACCACGAAGAGCGGTGCGGACGATGGTGCGCTTGGCCGAGGTACGACCACCAGCGGGGGCCAGAACCCAGTTGGTACCGCCCTGCGAGGCGCCACCCAGGATGGCGACCAGGTCGGAGACGACAACCTTGACCTTGGCGGTCAGACCGTTCTCCTCGATGAACTTCATCTGGTCGCCCGCCTTCTGCCCGGCGACAACGCGCTCGACAGTGCGGGTGTTGACGACCATGTTGGCCAGGTTCTCCAGAGCCGGAGGAACCAGGAGGACGTAGGACGGAACGGTAACGTACCGGCCATCGACCTTGGTCTCGGCGACCTGCTGCATGGCGGCCTTGATGGCGTCGTACGACAGGGGGGCGTTCTTCGGAACGTTGTTGTTGATCAGAACGCCGTCAGCGTTGCGGGCTTTGAGGACAGTGCCGAGCGCGTCGGAGATCACACCGGAGTTGAAGCCCGGGGTGCTCGGGTCGAGGGAGAACAGCGCACCGTAGCAGGCGGCGTCAACGGTGCGAGCAGCCAGCTTGGCGGCGTCCGAGGGGAACCGCTCGATCAGACCGTAGTCGTCGTTGATGAAAGCCTCCCACGAGAACTGGAGGCGAGCACCGTGCTTGGCGGTGTCGATCCAGCGACCCGAGGCCTTGTAGCCGAAGGTCGGATACGGGGTGAGCTCCGGAATCTTCGGCAGGGTGCCGGCCGGGGCCACGAAGCCGCCGTTGTCCCGAAGGAGGGTGGCGTCGATGTCGTGGTCGAGCGACAGAAGCTGAACCGGGCGGAAGTCGTTCAGCAGCTCCTCGCTGGCGAACTCCTTCCAGGTCTCCTCCTGGTCCTTGTAGGCGTCCTCGAAGGCGGGCTGCACGGCCTGGGTGAACCAGGGAGCGAGCATGTCCGAGGTGACGGCCTCACGGAAGGTGCCGCGGTCGCGCGAGGAGTCGGCCTCCAGGATCGCGTTCTTCAGCTGGCCCTGAGCCGCCCGGTCACCACCGATAGCGGACTCAAGAGTCTTAGCGAACTCAGTGTAAGAAGTGAACATTTTGCCCCATCATTCCTTTCAGCGAGCGAGGATGACGGGAACCGTCTGGGCACCCGTACCAGTGATCTTGGAGTAGGCGTAACCGACAAGCCCGGCGGTACCGGTAACCTTGTCGTTGGTGAGCTCCATCCTGCCGTTGGCAGCGGGCTTCGCGTAGATCAGGGCGCCCGGATCGACACCGACCCCGGACAGGGTCACCTGAAGCTTGAAGACGCCGCCGGAGATGCGGACCGAGGCGTAACCCGGACCGTTGTTGCCCCAAGTCGGCTTGGTCAGCGGGTTCCACATCGGGTCCTGGCCGAGCTTGGCCTGGTCCTGAGCGGACGGGGCGATCTCGGTCACGAGGACGCCGAGCAGGCCACCGACCTGGACGACATCGCCGATGTGGCTCTTGCCATACTTCGACAGGTCCACGGGAAGGGACAGGGTGTCGGAGTACTCGAAGACCTGGATGTCAGAAATCTTCTTGGCGCCAAAGGAGTTGATCTGTACCATTGTGATCTCCTTACCTCACTTGAAGTTCTTGATCTTGTAAGGCTCGGAGCTCGCCTCGCGAATCTCCCCAGCCGTGGATGCCTTGACCGAAGTCAGGTAGTGCTGCTCAGCCGAGATGGCCTCCTTCAGCTCAGTACCGGACTCGACAGCGTCGATAACCCGCTTCTGAGCAACGGACGGCAGACCGGAGTCGAGCAGGCGGGTGGCGATGACGAAGGCCTCAGCAGCGGACTCCTTGCGAGCCTTGCGCTTCTTCTCGTCCTCGTTGTCCTCGGGCTTCTTCTCGCTCGAAGCGGCGGGCGGCTTATCATCGGTCTTCTCACCGGGGGCCTCGGGCTTGCGCTCGGGGGTCGGCTCGGGGGCCTCGGGCTTGTCCGCGGGCTCCTCAGGCTTCCGCTCAGGGTCCTCGCCCGGGGCCTCGCCGGTGGGAGCCTCAGGGGCGACCGGCTGCTCTCCCGGAAGATTGTCCTTGGCGAGAAGCTCAAGAAGCGGGGCGAGAGCCTCGGTCACCGCAGTGGCGATGGCCTGACGGATCGTCTCCTCGTTCATATGGTTCTCCTCATCGGAACTGACGCGCTGGGATTCCAGCACCTCCAGCAAAGCGCCACCTGCGCCCGCCTTCGTTACGAAGTCTACAGAAGTGACTCCATCGAATACCGGTACAATGCCGTCAGCATCCAGACCGTTCTCCGACCAGGCGTTGATCGACACTCCGATGTCCTGCCACTTCTCGCGAATGATGTCGTTGAAAGACGGATACACCTCGCACTCGGCGTATAGTGCTCCATCGAGACCGACAACGGCGTCGGTCACCAACCGCCCCGCGAGGTCCTTCACAGATCGCTCGGGGCGGTTCACGTCCTCATCCTTCGACGGGTGGTCCATGAACATCTGCGTCCCGGCGGGGAAGTGCCCGACAGAGGCTGCAAGGTTGGCCTCCGAGTAGGTGCCGCTGGAGCCCTGCCCCGGGCAGATGATTCGGATGCGGTACCGCCCTGGCTTCTCCCCGGACAGCACGTCCGGAGTGGCCGCCTCCAGAAGAGCGGTCACCCCTCCGTGGAAAGCGGACCTGTACTCCGTGCGCATTTCAGGAACTCCTTTTCATTCAGGCGAGTGTCTCGCCACCGGCCTCGTCTCGGTTGGCGTTCGTACCGTCCGACATGGCGCCCACGCCGGTGCGAGACGCGCTCTTCTTGGCGACGCTGTCCTGCACGGCGTTGGGGTCGGCCAGGCTCTTCGCAGCGAGAATCTCCTCCGACACAGGCAGGTCGTTGATCGATCGAGCATTGATCGGCTGGAGCCTGTCGAGGAAGAGGCTGCGCGCCTCGGTCTTGTGGAGGATTCCATTCTGAAGACCAAGAGTGACGACCTGGCCCCAGCGCTGAATGAGCTCATTCGACAGGGGGGCGAGCTCGACCTCTACCTTCCTGCCGAGAGCGAGGAAGATCTTCTGAATGAGACTCTTGTGAATCTGCCTGCGGAACTCGAAGGCCTTGAAGGTGGGGTCCTCCAGAGCAGTCTCCGCGCCCTGTCGCCCACCGGCCGAGCCGTCCGTGAGAAGGACCGACAGGGGCACGTCGAGCGCGCTGGCGACCATGGAAGCGAGCGGGGTACCAGCCCCGAAGTCAATACCAGCTCCAGCCTTGGAGACAGCGGTGAACTCCTGACCCGCGCCGAGTGAGGCGAGGCCACCGATTCCCTGAGCGTTCGACATCTGCTGGATGACGGCCTGCTGCTGCTTGGCCGTGGCAGATGTGACTTTGAACGCAATTCGGGCCAAGGCCTTGGTCATCACATGGGATGCTTCCAGGAACTCCTTGTAGGCCTGGGCCCAGTAGACGGCGCCCATGAGCTCGGGCTTGCCCCACTGCTCCCCGATCTGCCGGTTGACCATCTCGTAGACGACCCGGTCGTCGTGGACGGTCCTGTAGCCCTTCTCATCCTTGACCGGAGCCCAGTCCTTACCGTTGACGACGTGCCACTCGGGCTTGCGCCGCTCCTGCTCCGCTGTGGAGAGAGTGTCCGACACGGGCACAGGGTCGATCAGGAAGGCGAAGATATCGGCCTCATCAGTGGCGTCCAGGGCCCGGGCGATGCCACGGATGCGCGACAGGGGGACAGGAGCCACTCGTTTGTCGGTCCGGCGAACGGTGTAGAGCACGATGCCGTCAGTGCAAAAGGCCGCTTCGTCCCGGGCGCGGGCCGTGCGAGAGAGGACGGTGTCGTATAGCGCCGCGGTCTCGGGCGTCTTGATCCCGGAAATGCGAGGAATCTCACTCCACATGTAGGCGTTGCGGATGCCGATCCCACGCTTCACCAGCGGGTTGTAGGCCGCGAGCCTGCGAGCCCTCAGCGAGTGCTCCTTGATGACCGTGAGAGATACCACATCGGAAGTAGCGTCCTCATCGCCCCAGCGGGACCAGCCGATGTCCTCCCGGTTGAGGGACGCGACAGCCCCGCGGGTGACCGCGGCATATGCCTTGGACGCCTCGGTCAGCCGGGCCTGAACGCGCTGGGTGGACCCGCCAATCTGAAATGTGCCAAATTTCACAGTTCAACTCCTCAGGCTGGGGCGAAGGCCCACTCCTCGTTACCCCATTCGTCTATAGGCGAGTACTCGGAATCCGTACTCTCCATTAGGGTATCAGCCTCGATGAGAGAGTCGGTCCCATCTGTTAGGAGGCTGCTCGGCATTGCCGCGTAGCAGATCGAGTCCAGGACGTCAGGCGATGGCTCGCCCTTCCTCTTCAACTCGTCCTTCCCGCGGATCAGGAGCTTGGTCCCCCGGTACTCGTAAAGGATCGAGCGGAACTCGTCGAAGAGCCCCTCGGTCTTCTCCCCAGCGGCCTCATCAGGTGGAATCGACAACTCACCAACATTGATCGCCTGAGCGACGGAGTCGTACATCGCAGCGCGGAAGTTGTACCACTTCAGGTTGTCCGGTGAGGCTGCATTACCGACGATCCAGTAGACCGGAATCTCCTCGGGCACGTGGTTGTCGATGACGGCCTGAACACCTCGCCCGACACCCACGGCGTCGATGCGAATGTCCACGTCGAGCCCCTCCGCTCGCAGGCGCTTGGCGTGCTGCCCGATGAGTCTGGAGAGCCTGTTCCCGTCGTAGCCCTTCACCCGCTCGACGACCTCGACATGGCCGTCCTGGCAGGTGGAGATCACGCTGAAGTCACCAGTGGTGGACAAACCGACGTCAACACCGATATGGATCGGAGCGGTCGTGTTCCACTCGTAATCACCCCACTCGTTCATGGACTGAAGCACCCGGCCAAGGTTGAACAGGCCATCGTCACCGATGTCGGGGAACCTGGCGAGGACCTTCGACACGTACCGAGGATCATCTTTGCCCCAGCGGCGTTCAGCGTCTTCAACCCACTCCTTCTGGAGCAGGTTGTCCTGAGCCTTCTCGGGCACCTCCTCCCCGGTGAAGTTCGGCGTGTCGAAGGCTGAGATAGTGATGAGGTTCCACTTCCGTTCGGAGGGCGGGAGCTTCGACTCGTCTCGCCAGATCTTCGCCATGTACGAGTTCGGGTCATCAGGGTTCGCGATGGCGAGGATGCGAGCGTGCTTGTTCGTGGTGATGGTTTCTACTGAGGTGAAGATGTTCTCCGCAACACCCCCGGCCTCATCGACAACGGCGAGGACGTAGGTGGAGTGGAACCCCTGAAAAGTGGACTCATCATAATCCGCAGGCTTGCGCCCGAACGCGGTGGCAGTCTTGAACCCAGGGAAGGTCCACTCCGCCTTACCGGTGATCCGCCCGGGCATGTTGGCCTTGGACTGGAGATCCTCGACATAGGCCCACATGACGTTCTTCACCTGGTTCCAGGAAGGCGCTGTGGTGATCACGCGAGTCTCAGTAGGGTCATGCGGGTGGACATCAAGCCACCAACCAATAGCCCGAGATGCAGTGTGTGAGTTGTGCGTGGGGATCAAAGCTCGTCCGGTCAAGTACATGTGACTCGGATCGGCGACCTCAATGCAGATCGTTGTCGAGATGCCCGCGGGCTCAACACTCTTGATAGCGCGCACCGTGTTCCGAGACGTCTGACTAGCCCCTCGATTGTTGTGGAACACCTCTCGCTTCCGCTGCAACCGGAACGGTTCCCACCCGATTGGCGTGAAGTTCATCCGGTAACGCGTGCTCGTCACCCGGCCGTATAACTTCGCATCATGCGGATGAATGTTGATGATCGTGCCCAGGCCACGAATGAGTTCCTGTGCTCCTAGGGCGAGATTCTCATCACAGAGATCCAGGGACACCGAGCCATTCCTCGTCGCATGTCCGTCTGCGTCGAGCAACCCCTGAACGACGGCCAATCGATATTCGACAGGAGCACGGAGGACCACCTCGGGGATGTACTTCTCGTCCAGCACACCGACCTGACGAAGCGCCACCTGAAGACCCGCAGGTGTTGACATTCGCCCGTTCTCAGAGGTCTCACGAATCGGGAGAAGTCCGTGCTCTGCCCGCTGAGCCTCGTGAGAGAGGTGTTCACTATCATTCGCATGGAACGCGATCGCACCAGCGCCACGAGTCCCGTTCCCCAGCCAGTAGCCAAGAAGATACCCGTCAACTTCCGGAGCCTCCCCTGAGCCTGACAGAGGGCGGCAGGTGGGCACTCGGTGGTTCAACTGTCCAGTCGTCGATCGGAGAGTGGCCGCAATCTCCCGGGTCTCGAACCGACGCGTCGTCACCCAGTGCTCCCGCCAATCGGTGACTTTCCGAGGTCGGTGCGACAGATGGATAGTGTTCCACTCGTGGGCTGCGTCAAACTGCTCGACGACGCCATCGCTGAACTCCACCTTGTAGTGCGGGCGATCGTACCACCTCATGACCGAGACTACCTGTGTGAGCTTCCCCTCAGGGGTGTAAACCTGGTCACCGCGCTCGATCTCCCCGTAGGTGATCCACCCACGGCCCGTGAGAATCTCCGCCTCGGGAGGTGCCCCTTTCCCACTCGCGTGACAAGAAGCGACAAGGGTGCGCTTGTTATCTCTTAGCGAGTACATCACCTCGCGCTGCTTCGACCACAGATGATCCCCGAGCCGGTCCTGAGCCCAAAGAACAGGGTCCTCTCGCATCGCTCGCTCATGAGAGCGCGTGCCGAACTGATCTGCGACAGCCCGGAAGTCTATCTTCTCTGCCATCGGTCCTCCTTCGAGACAAGTCTATAAAAACAGGATCGCCCATCTGGCGGAACCGAAAACACCAGATGGGCGAGAGCCGAAAGGCTAAACGCTCCAGGGGCCGCCGAAGCGGGTCGCAACCCCCTGCCTGCATGGATAATAGTAGCACACCTTAGAAGCCCGTTGACTCTTCAGAGTATGATGTTGCTCACGCTCAGATGGTCATATCGGCTTTGGGCTCCTCCAGGATACTGGCCGAGCTGGATGTGGCGTCGGCGAGCCACTCCTCCCGGTGCGCTTCGAGCTGCTTCTGCCCCCGTTTTGTAAGAAGAGGGAACAAACGCTGCTCCATGTTGTTCTGGACGGACTCGACAAAGGCGACGATGATCGGAATCTGCTGCTGCTGGATCAGCTTGATCTCCGCCTCAACCTTCGTCTTCTTGAGGCCCGCCAGGTCGCTTACCGCCTCGATGGTCGCCAGAGCCGTCTTGACGTTGTCCGGATTGGTAGCCAAGGGATTCTCGACGACAGAATCCCAGAGCGCATCCAGGAGTTTCTCAAGACGGGTGAGCTGCTTCATGAGCTGGGCATGCTCGGAGAGCGACTCCTGACTGGAGTAGTAGTCCTCCTCGATGCGGAAGACCTCGGCCTCGGAGAGCTGGAACCTCTCCGCCACCTCGCTGCGTGGCTTGCCCCTTAGAAGGGCCCGGATGACCAGGCTCTTCCTCTGGAGATCAATGGCTTTCTGCTCTTCTGCGGTTCTTTTCATTGAGAATTCCTATCACTCGCCACTGGGAACCGAAAACATAACAGGCCCAGAAGCCCAGCAGCTCCTCGACCGACTCGGCCCCCAGCCCTCTGCCGTAAGCGTACGACAGGGCGCTGAGGGCCGGAACCGAACGTCCCTTCATCAGTCATCCAGATCCAGAAGGAGTTTCATCTGCTCGGACTCGTCGGAGACCTCCTTGAGGAACGCCGCGAAGATAGCCTCATCACGCAGCCCCTTCACCTCCGACCCGACGAAGTATCCTAGTCCACCTGACAGGACGCAAGCGGCGAGAACTGAGAGAGTCCACAACATCACTGATCGTCTCTGTACTCATCGGCGATCATGACGAACGCCACGATCATGAGGAAACCTACAACAAAGATCACTCGTACCAGAGCTCCCACCGCTTGGCCTTCTTGTCCTGAACCTCAAAAGTCAACAGGGCCGGATCAGTGGCATCCCCGGTGCGGTTCGTGAACCACGAGGAGCCGTTGTCCGCGGTCGGACAACCGATGATGAACTTGTTGTCCCCCACGAGCGACACGCCGAAATTGTGGAAGTGTCCGTGAACCAGGATCGAGGCCTCGTGAAGGCCGCTGCGGTGCCCGAAAGCGAGGTCCCTGAACCAGGACGGAATCTTCGCCTGAGAGCCTGCCAGATGGCCGTGCGTGAAGCCCACAGCGGTACCGTCGGCGGTCTCCACCGTGACGGCCTCCTCCCACTTCTGAGGCTTGGCGAAGTTCACGTGGCTGAACGGCTCCCGACCCGACATGATCGCCTGAATGGTGTCCGCGATCAGAAGTCCGAAATCGTCGTCCGGTGAGTTGGCCCGGTTGTCGTTGCCCTTGCCCGTCCGCACGGCGCAGTGGTTCGAGGGGATCGACACGTACGTCATCCGAGTGCACAGCGGAGCCAGCATGGCGACCGCCTCGGCCATCAGACGCTGGGCGACACGAATCTGGTCAGTGAGCGACAGGTCGTTGGTCTGCTGCTGCGAGGTGACGTTCCAGAAACCCTCGCAGACATCACCGACATCGGCGATGATGATCTCCTCGTAGGAGCCCTCGGCCTGAATCCACTCGGTGATTCGCTTGAGAGTTCCCATGACGCGGTTCACGGTCTCCTGCGTCCCTCCGAGGCTGTCGCAGTTGTGAGTGAGTGTGAGTTCACGCCCAGCGAGATACTCACCACCCTCAACCGTTAGGCACTGAGCACTCCCCTGACCGACCGGAGTAACAGACTTCACAGAGAGTCGGTGGTCTTTACGCTCCGTAGTCTCACGCTGATACTGCCCCTTCCGAACAAGACGGAACATCGGGAGATTCGAGCGGAACGTGACTCGCCAGTACGTTTTACAAGTCACATCGTCATAATGACCCGTCCGTTCAATAACACGTGGGGTAATCCCCAGACCATGCAGAATTGTAACGACAGAGTCGATGATCTGCTTATTCGTGTTCGAGAATTCGACCGCACCAGATTTCGGTTGGCAGTAGCCGTCAGAATCCATAAGCCCCTGAAGAAGAGCAAGTCGTTGTTCGACAGAGGCTCGAATGTACACCTCGGGGATGTGCTTGTTCGACAACAAGCCATTCTCCCGAAGTGCCGAAGTCAGCCCAGGAACACGAACCGTAATGAGTTCAGGCCTCGACTTGATCGGAGTACCAAGTGACTTCAGGTGAGCCTCGTCAAGAACCCCCTTAGTGATCAAGCCACTATCTGATTTCCCATCCCCGAGCCAGAACCCAAGAACATAAGGATCGATGGGCAACTCGACAGGCACGAACTCAATCGGCTCATGTGCGTGCACCTTAAAAGGTCGAATCTTCGCGCACTTCTGGGCACAGATCATCGCCAGGTCCCGGGTGGAAAGCACCATATCCCGCTTTTCCCAGCCTTTCCAGTCCTTGGTGTGCATCGAACGATAGCCCGACCACTGATGATCTCCAGAAGCGATGAGAGTCTGACCTCCACCGAACTCGACTTCATAGAGGTTCTGCTCGGTTGAGCCCGTAACCGCCAAGACCTTCTTCGGTTTACCGTCCCGGCCGTAAACACTCATGCCGGGTCGAATCGAGCCATGCTCAACCCAGCCATTGGTCGTAAGAACCGGCGTGTCGTCCTTCAGGGCTTTGCCCACCTGGAAGTCCGACAGGCACACGACCAGTGTCCTCGGCTTGGCAGTGTCCTCCTTAGGGGCCACCGCGAGCACAGCACGGTCGAAGACCTTCTTCAGCTCCTCGTAGGAGGCCTCTCGGACGTCCTCGGCAACAGCGACAGCGGGGTTGTAGGTGACACGCTCATAAGAGCCGTCCTCCAGCCTGACGGTCCGCCTGCGCTGCGTAATGGCGTTGACAGGGATGTCGAAGAACTCGTCCCTGTCCTGCTCGACAGGGAGCCTGAGCGCCTTCTGGAGCGCCTGCTTGTGCCTCCTGATGGTGGTCTCGTGGACGTCGAACATCCGGCCCAGCGCAACGTTCGACATGCGCTCCCTGCGGGGCTTCTGCGCCTCCTCCAGGATGGCCCTGTCGATCTTCTCGTTCAGGTCGTCCTCCAGGTTGCGTGCCATCAGTCGTCCTCCTCGCCGGAGGCCTGCTTGAAGAGGTTGGCGAACCGACTGTAGTCCTTCGACAGGAAGAGCTCCTCATCAACCTCGGCGCCCCTCAGCGTTGGCTTCACGGGGGCCTTCTCCGTCGTGAGCTTGGCCTCCTGGTCCTTCTTCGGCTTCCGGCGCCTCCTCGGCCCGGGGACGGGCTCCCCATCCTCATCAGGTTCGACATCCGCGGCGTCTTGGATGATGCTGATGGCCGTCCGGAGCACATCGTCGATGCTGATGTCGAACCCCGGAGTGCTGACGATGCGGATGAGGTCGATCAGCGTGACCTTCCCGGAGCGGAAGTGGTTGTGGATCGTCTGCTGGGCCTTGAACCCGAAGACCTGCGGATACTGGGCCTGGATGACCCCCTCGCGCCTGATGCGCTTCCTGAGGAGCTCCGCGGCGTACTTGGCCCGTTCGACAACGAGCTCGTCCTCCCTGTATCGCGCGCGCTTGGCCCGCTGGTCCTTCCCGGCTACGAATGGCATGTCGGTTCCTCTCCAAGGTTGTGATGGTTCTGATCCGGTTACCCGGATGTCGCAGATAGAACTGTACCACATACGGCGTGACAGGTGCCGACAAGGCCGAGAGATTTCTGTGCTCTTGCACACACTCTAAGGCTTATACTGACCGCTTGGTTGAATACATGATGTGAATGTCAAGGTTTCTTGACATATAGAAATTTATCTTTGTTCATTTTCAGGGTTCGGAACTCAAAACCTGAAATTTTAGGACCCAAGTCCCGAAAATCTCATTTTTGTAGCACTCATTGTATTCAACCGATCGGTCGGTCGAGGAGGAACCCGACAGGGGCTTTTGATTGGAACGACAGGGAGAAGTTGAGGTTGGAGAACTAAATGTAGGTACGTACCTACATTACTCTCAAACTCTCTTCGTAGTATATAATATAATAATATATATAGTATATATTTAGTATATAATATTTAGAGAACTTAGTATAATTTTTTACGTAAAGTTCTGTGTTGTGGGTATAGATTACTGTACGGAGTTCATATTTTTCTATGCAGAGTATATAAAAGCGAATTTTGGGTTTCATACGCGCGCGTACATGTGCACGCGCGTATGAGCGCACGTGACTCGCAACACGTTGCCCCTGTCGGAGAGCCATGCTAGGGTTGCACCTGTCGGTCAACCGGATGTCGCCATCACCCGACCGACGCCAGACTTCGACACCGAGAGGAACCACCAAATGGCACGCAAGGTCCGCCCCGTCCACTGCTGGGGCATCGTGAAGCGGGACTTCATCGAGATCAAGGGGCTCGGCGACTGCCGGGTCCTGTCGGACCCCCGGTACTCGTGCGAGAGCCTCGACATCATCCAGTTCTGGGTCATGACTCCTGCCTACAAGCCCTTCATCATCGCCATGTCGGAGGACTCGTACCTCAACGTCGTCGAGTTCATCGATGACGACGACGAGGAGTTCACCGAGGAGATCGAGCGCGTCATGATGTGCGAGCTCCGTAGGGGCGACAAGTTCTACTTCGGCCAGCGCAAGCACACATTCTTCTACATGAACCTCGATCGGACCGCCGCCATCAAGACTGCGGGCGGCAAGAGGATGGACCTGAGGGTCAGCCCCTTCAAGGTCGTCAGGCGCGCCCGGAAGGTCCGCAAGACCAAGCCCCTGTCATTCACGGAGTTCGCCCTGTCGTCCTACGAGAAGGCTCTTGGCAAGCTCGCCGAGGCCGTTTCCCGGCTCCAGATGGACTCCGCCCGTGTCGAGGTCCAGAAGCCGGCCAAGAAGGCTGAGAACGCCTCTCCGGTCATCACGACGAAGGATGTCCCCTCCCCTGCCCCTGTCGAGCCCTGCAACGAGGATTGCGACCGCTCGTACTGCCTGGACTCGATGGAGTCGAAGGCCGGGCCCGATCGTGTGCTGACTTGTTCCGACGTCATTGCCGAGCTCGAAGAGGTCCGGCAGCACGAGGGTGATCTGCCCGTGTCGATCGTGAATCCTGAGGACGGCTTCCGTCGCGTCAATGTCAGCGGCTCGATGCTCGAAGACCTTTACGAGCACAGTGAGACTTATTGGGGCTCCCGGACCTGGGACACGCAGCCCCGGCCCGGGAACCCCACTGAAAGCGAGCTCGTCGTCAGCCTCTGGTGATCAGCACTGGCGCTGAAGAACGCCCTTGACGCCAGCCACGATCGCCGAGCGCATGCCCTTGCGGGTAGCCTGCACGAACTGGGTCTGGTCGTCGAGGACATGGGCGACCACGGGCTTGTTCGAGGCCCGTAGGTCGTTCACCACGTTCGCCGGTGCGTCCCACTGCATCGACAGGAAGTCCAACGGCCCTGTCGAGCTCTTGAAGGTCTCGTACCAGGGCTCAGTGGTGTCCGACGTATAGGCGTAGCCCCAGGCCCCGCAGCCCTCGGCCTTCGCCTGCTCGAACAGCCAGTTGGAATCACCGTAGTACTTAATAACGATCTGCGCAGGGGTCACGTTCCTGTCGGTGATGTACTTCAGCAGCCGCTTCCACTCGCCCGCCTGGTACTTCGGGTCGATGACCAGGCAGTGGGTCTGCCCGTACCTGTCGAGCAGCCAGTCCAACCGCGCAGGAACCTTGTTTGCCGGAAGGGCGGCCTTGATCTCCTCCCAGGTCATGGTGTGCGGGTCAGTAGCAGGGCCACCCAGGGACTCGAAGGTCCTGTTGTGCAGACCGAACCACACGCCGTCCTTCGACTCGTTGCAGGAGAACTCCAGAGCGTCCACACCGAACGACACGGACTGCGTGTAGGCGTTCTCAGTGTGCTCCACCCAAGACCGGCTGCCGCCTCTGTGGGCCACGAAGAACCCGTCCGTGTTCTCCCCGCCGTTCTGGGCGCTCCTGTCCCTGTCGATGAGCTCCTGCCAGGTCGCCAGGCCCCTGGGCATCGCAGCCATCGACAAGGTGCCCTGCTCCTGGCCATTGTCACCGACCACAGTCAGTGCCGCGTACTGGTCCCTGTGCGTGTCGTCCTCACCAACGATGTACCAGTTCTCGTGCTTCTCCGCGGTGGGCGGCGTCGGGTCGAGCCCCTCGGCCGTGAACGCCCACGTCGCCACGCAGGTCTGGATCGACGCATCAGTGAAGGCGTAGTCCTTGTCGGCCCAGCCCACCAGGATCGAGCTCGACGAGTTCGGGGCGGGCTGCACCGTCTTCTGCCCGTTGTCGATCGTCTGGATAGCGCCCTCGAACGGCCTGGCATGATCCCCACTCGTGTAGTGCTGGAGCGACACGACCAGGTGCGGCTTGTTCTGCTTGGCGACAGCCGTCTTGATCTGGTTGCTGTCCAGCGTGTTGATCGTCACGCCGTCGGAGAAGTTGAAGGCCTTCACTGTCTTGCCGTCGAGCACCAGAACGGTGGCTAGCTGACGGCCGGTATAGGAGGCGCGGGGATCACCGAGCGCGAGCGGCTGCGAGAACTCCTCGATGTCATCGACCTTCTTCGCCCACACGCCCAGGCTCCGACTGGCAGCCCCGGTCGCCTGGTTTCCGTGCCACCCTGAGTTCGGAGCGGTGATGAACGCGGGGACGCCCTGGCTTCCGAACTGACCGCCCTGGATTATGACCACCCAGTCGTCGTGCGCGACACCCTTCTCGCCCGAGGTGAGCAACGACACGGGTGCAGGTTGCCTCGCCGTGCCACCGGTCACCTCGACTTGCTTGACCCATGCGGGCGCAGCCATCAGTTGCTCCTCCGAACGATCACCGTTCCGGGCTTAGTGCCCGCCGGAAGGTTCTCGGTCGGTCCGAGCACCAGCACTGTAGCCCCTGTCGCACCGCCGCCGCCCGGCTTGTTCTCCAGCGCGGTGATCCTGCTGGTGTGTTCCCCAACCGTGGTCTCAAGGGTCGTGACCTTGTCCCTCACCCCGGTCATCATGGCTTTGGTGGAGGTGATCTCCGACGTGGCCGCAAAGATCTTCGCCTCAAGGCTGGTCTTGAGCTCGTTGAGCTTCTCCTCGGTGACTCCGCCGCCCGGCTGAGCCGGGGTGAGCAGCGGCTTCTCGACCGTGGTTTTGAGCAGGTCCATGGCGTAGGTGCCCTGAAGGTCCATGCAGGTGTACTTCACGATCCAATTCGGCCAGATCTCGATCATCGAGCCGTCCGAGGTCCACTCATCGCCCTTGCCCTGCTTCGGATCGCCCTTCTTGACGACCAGCGTACTCGCCCGCTCCAGCTTCCCGTAGGTCTGCGGCAGCGTAGCAACGTGCGTCACGGCTGTCGCGGGCTTCGGCAGCGGCCGCCACTCATCACCCTTCTTCCGGAAGAACATCGTGGCTCCGACAACCCGGTACTGGTACTGTCCGGCACCGACCTGGCCCTGAGCAATGTCCACCCAGCCCGTGTCGCCCGCCTGCACGCCTCCGCCCTGGCCACCAGGAGTTGCGGGCTTGTCCTCAAGGGCCTTCACCCGGGTCTTCAGGTCGGCGACATCCGTCTTGTTGGCACTGATGACGCCCCAGTGCCTCGCATCGGCGTCCGTGTTGTCCTTCAGGCCCTTCTCCAACGCTTCCTTGGCCGCTGCCAAGTCGCCCTTGGACGCATACGCAGCAGCGGCGTCGGTGGCCTTCAGGAGCCCTTCTAGCGCCGCCTTGGGGGCATAGGTAGCAGCAGCATCCGTGGCCTTCAGAAGGCCGTCCAGAGTGCTCTTGAGGGCGAACTTCGCGTTGACCTCCTGCTTGTAGGCCTCAATGCGGGCCTCAATACGGGCATTGGCAAGGTCCGGAACCTCGTTCCGCAGCGTGTTGAGCGCCTGCGTCTGCTCGTCGTTGTCGATGAAACGCGCTTCAGCACCGTCAACCGTGTAACTTGTGGCCTTCCCCACGAACTGCTTAGCCATTCCTCAGCCCTCCGGCGTGCCCTGCGGCACAGACTTGTCTTTGTACGTCACTGTTCCGTCGCCGTTGTCGATCATCTCGACCTCATTACCGTCCCCGCCGCCCGGGGGCTGCGCCTTCAGCTCGTCGATCGCCCTCTTGTTGTCCGCGATCTCGGTCCTCAGCCCGTTCAGGGCCTGTGTGAGGTTCTCGACACGCGCCGTGAGCCCCGCAAGGTCCCCCGCGGGCGGTGTCGGACCGGGCAACGCCGGATCAGCAGCCCCCGCGCCCCCGACAGCGGGCCTCTGGCGGGCGAACGGGTTGGCCAGCATGCCGTCTCCGTTCGTCAGGACGCTCGCGACGTCCACCACCGTGCCCTGTCGCAGCGCCAGGTCGCCCTGAAGCAGATACGTACCACTCGCGACGACATCGATGTGCCACAACCACTGCCCCGCGGGCGTCACCCCTGCACCCGGAGCGATCAGATCGACGTAGTTTTTGCCCGTCGCTGGGTCGTAGAGAGCGCCGGACGGGTCCACACCTGCCTCGACTCTGCGCTCGATGTAGGCCGTGCCGTAGGAGACGACATAGGGCCCGTACGTGAAGACGACCGTGACGTCGCCGGCCGGGCGCATGTCGTCCGGCGTGAGAATCTGCCCCACGACCCTCGCATAGGGCGCCTGGGGCGGCTCAGTGCCTAGCATCGCAGACTCCTGAAGTCAAGATGGTATTACTCACTCGCAGTCTATCGCCCCGCCCCTGTTGATCGAGCTATACTGGAGCCGTCCAAGCAACCGAGAGGGACCAACATGCAATCCGTTCTCAAGACCGCCGACGAGTTGTGGATCGGCGATCTCATCATCTACACGAACACGCTCCACGTCGTGAGTGAGCAGCGCCTCACTGTTGACGGTGAGCACGTCGCCAGCCTGCTCATCAAGCCCTACCTCAGCGACGGCCCCCTCACCCGCGTCGAGGTCCTCCGCAACCCCGGCTACCTGTTCCGCTGCGTCACTGTCCCGATCTTCGCTGTCGAGCCCTGCGACGACAAGACGCTCGATGTCCTAGCCGTGTCGATCTACACC
>RBWB01581045.1_pt1 | contig 57231 bp, 77 predicted proteins | sample 2014201 | NCBI WGS metagenome assembly RBWB01 (sample SAMN10133834, study PRJNA383868) | Human oral metagenome, whole genome shotgun sequencing project. | isolation source: supragingival plaque isolated from 88 juvenile twins | host: Homo sapiens | place: Australia
AAAATCAGTGAGCTAAAAACGCAACTAGCTGACTTGGCGGAGCCTCTCAAAATTGTCTATTTAGATTTAGAGAATACGCTTGACACAGAATGGGCCAAGAAGATTGGCGTAGATGTCGACAATATTTGGATTGTTCGACCTGAAATGAATAGCGCTGAGGAGATACTTCAGTATGTGTTAGACATGTACGATACCGGCGAAGTCGGACTGATTGTTTTAGACTCATTGCCGTATATGGTGAGCCAAAACTTAATCGATGAGGAGCTGACAAAGAAAGCCTATGCAGGTATTTCAGCTCCGCTGACAGAATTTAGCAGGAAGGTGACTCCTTACCTGACAAAGTACAATGCTATTTTCCTAGGTATCAATCAAATTCGCGAGGACATGAATAGTCAATACAATGCCTATTCGACTCCTGGCGGAAAGATGTGGAAACATGCTTGTGCAGTTAGGTTGAAGTTCCGCAAGGGTGATTACCTAGACGAGAATGGCGCAAGCCTTACGCGTACAGCTAGAAACCCTCAAGGTAATATAGTAGAGTCCTTTGTCGAGAAGACAAAAGCATTCAAGCCTGACCGAAAACTTGTCAGCTATACTTTGTCATATCAAAACGGAATTGAAATTGAATCTGATTTGATTGACGTAGCTGTCGAGTTTGGAGTCATTTCAAAAGCGGGTGCTTGGTTCAGTGTAGTTGACCCTGAAACTGGAGAGCTTATGACGGACGAAAATGAAGAGCCGTTGAAATTTCAAGGCAAGGCAAACCTTGTTCGCAGACTGCGAGACGACGATGTCTTGTTCGATGAAATCATGTCAACCGTACATGAGCTAATTACGGTAGAGGACACTTGATACAGAAATCGCTATTCGGCTCAAAGCCTGCGCGTACTGTAAATAATAGACCTAGACGCTCTTTGCCTAAAACGAAGAAGCAGCTTGACCTCGCTGTTTTAGAGTTGATGAATCGCAGAGAGCGTCAAATTTTAGTTCACAGCTGCATCTATTACCATTTCGGCTCTTCGATAATAGGTGACGGGCAATACGACAAATGGAGTCACGAGCTGTATGATTTAATTGTTGCAAACTCAGTCGAGTTTAAAGCATCTTGCTTGTATAAAGAGTTTGAAACTTTCGACGGGAATACTGGAATGGGCTTACCTTACACTGACCCATTTCCTATGCGCGTAGCAGAAAGGTTATTAAGGAAATGAATTTAGCTACAAAATATAGACCACGTGCGTTTGACGAAGTAGTTGCGCAGACGTATGTCAAGGAAATACTACTCAATCAACTTGAGACGGGCGATATCAAACACGCCTACCTATTTTGTGGAGGAGCTGGAACAGGGAAAACGACGACAGCTCGTATCTTCGCAAACGATGTCAACGAAGGCAAGGGAAACCCAATTGAAATTGATGCTGCTTCTAATAACGGAGTTGAAAACGTTCGACATATTATAGAAGACAGCAAGTTCAAAGCTATGGACAGTGAATACAAAGTATATATCATTGACGAGGTCCACATGCTTTCGACAGGAGCTTTCAATGCGCTGTTGAAAACTCTAGAAGAGCCTCCGTCAGGAACAGTCTTTATTCTATGCACCACTGACCCGCAAAAGATTCCTGATACTATTCTTAGCCGAGTTCAGCGGTTTGACTTTACTCGAATTGAAAATGAGAGTATTGTCAACCAGCTTCAGTTCATCATTGAAAGTGAGAACGAAGAAGGCGCAGGATATACCTACACCGCAGATGCTCTGTCATTTATAGGTAAACTAGCTAACGGAGGAATGCGTGACAGTATTACACGGCTAGAGAAAGTTCTAGACTACGGTGACGATGTCAACATGGAAGCAGTTGCTCAAGCGCTAGGAGTGCCTGACTATAATCAGTTCGTAGACATGGTTCAGTCTATCGCTGATTTCCAAGCTACTTCCTGCCTTCGCATACTAGATAGTTTATACATGGGCGGAAAGGATTTGAAATTAGTTATTCGAAACTTCACTGACTTCTTGCTTGACATCTGTAAGTACAACCTAGTCAAGGACATTTCAATGACTCAGCTACCTGAGCATTTAGAAGACGCAGTCAAGCAGTTTTGCAAAGACTTGACAGCGGATACCTTACTATGGATGCTCGAGGAAATGAATGAGCTTTCTTCTACAATTAAGTGGGAGCCAAATGCTAAGCCTATTATTGAAACCAAGCTGCTGCTAATGTGCAAGGAGGGATAATATGATTGGTCAGGAAAAGCTAAAATGCGATATAGCGAGCTGGCCTGCACTTCCTAGATTCCTAATCGTGGAGGGCGCAAAAGGTTCGGGGAGAAAAACGCTCATTCGCTATATAGCTGACAAGTGGAACGCTGACTCTATTGTCGTTGACTCTTCTGTCGAGAGCGTTCGAAATATTATAGAAGATGCCCAATCGCTCTTTAAAAGGCGCATATACGTCTTAGATTCTTCTAATATGTCTAGCTCCGCTTTGAATGCGCTTCTTAAAATTACAGAGGAGCCGCCTAGTAACTGTTTCATCGCGATGATATGCGATAGTACCGCCAAGGTTCTTCCTACGCTTATCAGCCGCTCTCGTACGTTGTCCATGCTTCCTTACAGTACGCAGGAGAAGCTGGAGTATATTGAGCAAAGTCGGTTTGACGAGGTGAAAAAACTAGATACTTGCGTCCTGACTGACTATTGTCATCTAGCAAGTAATTTGAGCGAGCTTCAAACTATTCTAGCTTCAGGAGCTGAGGAGTTGTTTGAAAAAGTCGAAACATTTTACGACTCGATTTGGGAAGCTAGTGCAAGCAATGCGCTGAAAGTAACTAGCTGGCTGAAATTTAAGGAGAGTGAGACTGACAAGATTGACCCTAAGCTGTTCTTGAATTGCTTGCTAAATTGGTCAACTGTCATTGTTATGCGGCGAGGAATTGAGATGACTTTTGAAGAGGCGCGAGCGCATGACTACCTTGTCAGGGAAGCTTCAAAGTGCCTGAGCAGCATTAAGCGAAAAGGAGCCAACGCTAGAATCTATATCAATCGGTTTATTAGAAAGGTGAAAAGCTTTGAGTGATTTAGTACAATTTCAAAAGGACATACGCGGAAAGCAATTGAAGCCTTTCTATATCCTATACGGCGAAGAGATTGGGTTGATGAATGTATATCTCAACCAGCTTCCAAATGTAGTTCGAGAAGAGTCAGTTGCTCAAGTGTGGAGACCTCTGACTCAAAGAGGGCTGGTAGAAAATAGTCGAACCTTTGTCGTTCGTGATGACAAGGACTTCCTTTCTAACGAAGCTAGATGGAAAAAGCTGACAGATGTCAAGTACGGAACCTTGGTATTGTGTGTCACTAAAATGGACAAGCGCAGCAAGTTGCTGAAAGCTTATCCTGACAATTGCGTCGAGTTTGAGAAAATGACTGACGTCCAGCTTTCTCGATATTTTCACGGAAAGTACCATCAGTCAATTAGCGCTGATATTATTGAGCAGGTGATTGAGCTATGCTTGAATGATTACTCTAGGATTGACAATGAGCTTGACAAAATTAGTCGAGTACCAAAGTCTAGTCACGAGTATGCAGTTTCTCAAGTAGCGCGCAAGGTTGAAGTAGATGTATTTTCAATCGTCGACGCAGTCATCTCTTATCAGCCTCAACAAGCTGTGACGCTTGTGCATACGCTGTTTGAACGCGGAGAAAGCGCGCTAGGAGTATTGACTCTTCTATATCAAAGCTTCAACAATGCTTGCTTAGTATTAGGAGCAGCTGACGCGAAAGAGTCAACTCTAGGAATCAAGCAATTTCTAATCAATAAAATAAAACGCGAGTTTGATTACAGCTTAGAGTCAGCTTTCGAAGGAATGACTATACTAGGCGAAGCGATTGAAGGCATAAAGAATGGGCGCTACACTGAGCAGTCAGCTGTCTATATTTCTTTGTTTAAAATATTTAATTTGACTTAACAAATCACTGACTTTTCGTGTATATTATAGTGTAATAACTTAAAGGAGGCCAAGATGAATATCTTTCAACCTAAAATCCGGAGTCGAGGAGTCAGGATTTTACTTGCCGGAAATGTTCAATTTTTAGAACAGCTTCAAAAGAAGTACGGCAAGCATGCAACTATTAGTGAAATCATAAATAAAGAGGTCAAGGAGGAACAAAATGACTAAAATGGGACCTAAAGAACGATTTAAAGCAGCAGTGAGCGAGACTATTACTCGCGACGGAATTGACAACTTGATGGAGTGGCTAGAAAATGAAACGGACTTCTTCACTAGTCCTGCATCGACTCGCTATCACGGAAGCTACGAAGGCGGACTGGTAGAGCACTCTTTGAATGTATTTAATCAGCTACTTTGGGAGCTTGACAATTTTGTAGGAACAGGATGGCAAGACTTTATTAGCATGGAAACTGCTGCTATTGTAGCGCTGTTTCACGACATCTGCAAAGTCAATAACTATCGACTTGTCGAAAAATGGCGTAAGGACGCTGACGGACAATGGGAGTCCTATGAAGCTTATGAATACGACACTGACGCGCTTCAAATGGGGCATGGTGCTAAAAGCGTATTCTTCTTGCAACGTTTCATTCACCTAACTATCGTAGAGGCTCAAGCTATTTTCTGGCACATGGGAGCTTACGATATCAGTCCTTACGCATCACTCAATGGTTTGAGTAGCGCGTTTGAAACTAATCAATTAGCTTTCCTTATTCACCGAGCTGACATGGCTGCTACTTACGCAGTCGAAAACGAAAACTTTGTCTATGGTGAAGGTGAAGCTGAGCAAGTTGAAGAAGCTATCGAAGAAGTTGAGGAGCCTAAGGCTGAGACTAAAATCACGCGCCGCAAAGCTGCTAAACCAAAACCTGAGCCTAAAGAGGAAGAGGAAGCTAAGCAGGAAGAAGAAAAGCCTGCTAAGTCTAAAATCCGTATGCCTAAGAAAATGACTCCTAAACCAGAGACTGAGCCTGAAGAAGTTGAAGAGGAAGCTGATGACAATGTCGTAGCTGAGGCAGGAAAGGACGCAAATGAGCGTTACTACTTCTATAGCGAACAAGCCGGTGCTTACTACTGGAAGGAAGAAAATGAGCCTGACAATGACGATGACATTTTAGTCGACGAGCAGGAATATTTGGACGCAATGTGCCCAATATTGGAAGAAGACTTCTTCTATGTACTTGAAGGCAAGCCAGGAAAATTGGCTAAGGGTGAACGACTTCCGGAAGAGTATGACGAAGAGACTTGGGAGCCTATCACAGAGCAAGAGTATATCAAGCTCACTGAAAAGCCTAAAGCTGTTGCAAAACCTACGCGAAAGAAGCCAACACCTTCTCGCCGCCCACGCCCTTAATTAGGAGGAAATTTAGCTATGTGTGAAAACTGCAAGCACGAAGCAGCTGAAACTGATGACAACTTGTCAATCGGTTTCAGTATGACTTCAAAAGATACAGGTAAAACTGTCAATATTGAAAGAACTGAAGCTCAAATGCGCGAATTTGCTAACCGAATGGAAGATAAGGCAATGGAAGGCGACGAAGCTGCTCAAACTGGAGGAGCACTTGTCTACGCGCTAGAAGAAAAGATTAAGGCAGCTCGTCGAAAAGCTAGTAATTTAAAAGCGCGTCACGAAACGCTACTAGAAACGCTCAATGATTTCAAGGAACGATACACCACTGGTGAAGAGTTTAAGAAGGCGATTGAGCATGTACTAAAAGCAGATGCAGTGACTGAGCAAGTGTTTGATATGCTGTCAGCTCGAATGGAGGATTTGTAGAATGGAAAGGATATGCGCAACGTTTGACTTTGAGTATGAAAATTCTACAAAGCCAATTCGAGTCAATGCGCTGTTCGAAACTGTAGAGGACTATGAAGATACTTTTAGATTCATCGATGAGTATGTAAATGAGCCAGGCGCGTTTGATTGCAAATGCGTCACGCTTGTTCCATACAACGAAGACATCAATGGCGACATCGTTGCCGTTGATTGTTTAGTGAAGCTAGAAGGTGTTAGAGCAGTTCGAACAACGTGCCGAGTTATCAAGTATGAGGAGCCGAAAGATGCAAGAAAATAAACGAGTCATTTCTGCTAAGGTTAGACGCTTTCGTGATGACTATATTCGCGCCCGCGCTCGAATACTTTTGCTAAAGGGTAAGGAAGAGACAGCGGAACGGCTAGAGGAAATTGCAGCGCTTGAGAAATATGTCAGCGCAATTGATGCTATGGTAGAAGTATTCCCAGAAGCTCAGCGCAAAATTGTACGAGAATCCGTGCTAGATGACTTGCCGATAACTAAGGTGGCGCTAGATGTGGGATATCATTATACATGGGCGCTAGAGCTACGAGATAGGGCTGTACGCACGTTTGAGGAAGTATTAGATGGAAACATTATACTTTCTGAATTAGGCCTTAAATTGAAAGGAGCATTAGATGATATGGCTAATTAAAATCTTGCTAGTATTCGCAATTATGTTCCTCGCTCTAATAGTTATGGCAAGCCTACTAGAACTGGGAGTCAGTCATGCAAGAAATGATACTACTATTAAGGCAACTGAAGCCGTAGGTCCTTTCTTAGCTGCTTTACTGTCTAGCGCTTGGATAGTTTTCATCCTTTATGTACTGGAGCGTTTACAATGAAGAAGCCAATACCGACACGCGCAGCAAGTAAACGTCAGGAGTCTAAAGTAGCAAAGACTCTTGGCGGGCGCGTGCAACCTAATAGCGGAGCTACAGACTACTATAAAGGCGACGTGACTACTGACGACATGTTGATTGAGTGTAAGACATCAATGAAGCCTAAGAAGTCATTTTCGGTACAAAAAGAATGGCTTGACAAAAATGAGCTAGAACGATTTAGCATGAAGAAGGATTACTCAGGACTAGTGTTCGACTTTGGCGACAAGGGCGAACAGTATATAGTCATGGAGCTGAGTCAGTTTAAGAGATTACTAAGCGAACGTAAGCAGGAGGACTAATGGCAGGGATATTATATACTGTTGATGACGAAGGAAAGCAAAAGCAGCTGAAGCTAGAAGAAGGCACGACAGGAAGTTATGTCGATGTGACAGGACTTGACCCTATTGTGCTTCAAGCTGTATTAGAATTCATTCAGCGCAGCCGGGTAGGGTTCGCGAAATACGGAATAACTTTAGCTGACAATGATACAGATGACTTTATACAGCACGCAAAGGAAGAGGCAATGGATTTTGTCAACTACCTATGCAAGCTAGAAAGCCGAAAAAAGTAGACCTATTTCTAGGCCTACTTTTTATTATTGATAAAGTCCTACGAGCTGATTAGCGCAGTCTTCAATTTCGCTGGTTAAGTGAAGACTTTGACGTCTTCCTTGTTCTGCTCTTGCTTTAATGCGCCCGTTCAAGTATTCGATTCTTTCAGTGACTTGTTTGATGATGTTGATTCTAGCTTCGCTTCCCATGTCGCGAGTAATAGTTGTTCCTACTTCAGCGAGCGGAGCTGCTTTAAAGACTGCTCTGTCCATTTCGCTTTTCTTGATAACTGAACCTAAGTCTAAATACAAATTAGGATTGATTTCAATTGTCTTGTATTGCTTAGCTGTTTCGTGAACTTTGATGCTTTCGTAGTGGAATGTGTAGTCCTTGCGTCCATTTTTCCAATTTGGTGTAACGTATCCAAAATAAAGTATTGTTTCCATATAGTGACCTCTTTCCGCGTCCTTGACGCTTTGTTTTATTTTATGTAATAAGTATAACATCATTATCGGATAATGTAAAGCATTTATACACAAAAAATGTCAGTTTTTTATACAAACTGACAAAATTTGTTTACTTTTCGACAATTATTTTTACAGAAAGTGACTTTTCAAACAGCTCGGGGAGCAAAGAGTCGCTAAATTTAGCTCCTTCTAAGTACGCGCTAGCAGCTGGAATTTCGTTTGGCGGAACGTCGCCATCTAACAAGTCGCCGACAGTATTGCAGTAAGCAAGAAGAGCGCAGAATAAGCCTGGAGCGTGTGCGCGTGTAAGATGCACTTCAGTGCAAGTCATCCAAGGCTGAGGACACTTGGTAAAAATCCTTATTCCCTTATCATAGCTATGGTCAGGGTCGATATTACCTAACATTTTTAGATGTACGCCATTTAATGTCATATCAAGAAAGACTTGAAAGGCGTCAATATTAGGAAGGTACTTACAAGTGACTTTAGTGAGTTCTAATTTGTCAACTTTCTTGACTTCAGTTGCGGGGTTTTCCCAGTAGCGAGCTCGACGATTATGAGGTGACTTTTTAGGTTTCTTTTTGGACATTAATCTTCCTCCTCTTCTACTTTCATTACTTGAGAATTGCAATCTAGGCATCGCCAGTATTGGCTGCTAGGTACTGGTGTCAAATTATCGCTAATTTGCTCTCCAAATTGAGTGACAATAAACGTTCCAGAGTATGTGAACGTCCTCCCTATATAATCAGAGCCGCATTTTTGACATCTCATGCTAGTATCTCCTTTTCTGGTTATCTTGTTTAATTCGACGACTTAGTTCCGCTTGTTGACGTTCGCGAATGCAGTATTTGATGTGGTTGTGCATAGGCTCACAATAGTAAGCAAGGCGCAGAGCGGAAAGGGTAAGCTCGTGCCAATTTCCATCAATTAGCTCTTGTCCACTAAACCAAGTATCGCCTTTGAAAATAAGCTTACGGTAAAACCCGTTACCTACTTCGCTGACAAACTTAACAAGCGACATAGGTACCCAAATGCGCGTGACATAAGCTGTATTAGGTATTTGAAACAGCAGCCGACGCTTTTTGTCATCGACTGCTTTTATACATGAATTTTGAAAATAAGTATATTGCCATCCTTCTTTACTCAATAGCTGACTCCTTTCTATTCCATGTAGCCGTCTTTTATCCAAATTTCTGGAATATGTTTACTACGCGGGCAAGAAAAGTACAGCCCTGCTCCTACGGACAAAGAAAAGTTCATTAGTTCTTCAGTAGTTTCGAAGTCTACTAAAATACTAATATTGCCAGTTTCAATGTCGCTTGAAATCTTGGCGCCAAATTTGTCAAAAGCTGCTCGGTATTGCTCATAGACTTTCATTTCGTCAAAACAGTACCGGGCACTAGTTATTCTATATTGCATGATTGACTCCTTTTTTATACATTGTCGACAACTACAAGAACAGCTTCGACACCTTCACTGACAACTTCGCCATATACATTTTCCAAAGCGTCCTGAGTAAGGCGCGCACGAAAAACAACCTCAAGCTCTTGTAAATAATCATCAGTAAGTTCTTCAAACATATTAGCATCTAAAACAGCTTGGTCAAGAACTGACTCGACTACTACAAATTTTCCTTTAAGTTTTTGTTCTTTAAACTTCATTTAGTTTAACTCCTTTATTTAACTTTGTAAATACATTATAACATCATTATCCAATAATGTAAAGCATTTATACAAAGAAATTTGTCAGTTTTAAAACAATTTTTGACTATTTGTACATTTTTCGACAATTATTTTGACATTATTTTCTATTTTTTGACAATTTTTTCCATTTATTTGACAATAAAAACGATTATTTTTATTAAGTCTATAATATCCCTAAAAAGGCGGGCTGAAAAAGGACGTGAAAGGCCGTAAATACTGTAATCAAACCAAGGCGCCCTAAAAATACCCGCGCTGACAAAAACCGTCAACTTATAAATCAGTTATCAATATAACTCTAGTATATAAGCCATAAGCAATAGCATACGATGACTTGAGCAGCTTTTTGTGAACATACGAGCGAAGACATATGAAGCACTTCGTCAAACAAACCATCAAAAACACAGCGAGAGAGGCGTTTGTCGCGTACTCAATAACTGACTCATATTAGCTGACTCCTTGACAAACTGACTCATAAACTGACAAAAACCTGACAAATTGAGCAACTGACTCCCAAACTGACTCTGTTTTTTGTGTTCTCGTGGGGCCAAAACCTTACCAAATTTAGAGTCAGAATAGGGGTCAGTTTGTCGAAATATGAGTCAGTTTGTCAGCTTCGAGTCAGGAGTCAGTTCATTATTTATTGATTATTTTATTATTTTTTAGTATTATTTAATTAAATAAATTAATAAATAAATAGAAGGAGTTTTAGTTATGACTGAGAAAGCTAAAGGCCCTAAAGTGAAAAGAGTCAATAGGCGTGAAGAAGTTGTTGAGGAGCAGCCTAAGAAGAGGAAAAGAGGGCGTCCTAAAGGAAGTTCTAATAAGAAGAATAAAGCTGGCATTAAACCTGACGCGCGTGTCAAGGAAGATGAGATTATTCAGTTTAATTATAAGGGCATTAAGATGTCACTTAAAGAGCGTGATGAGCGCATGCGAATTGAATATATTAGAGGGTTGACTATTCCTGAGATTTCCTATCGTTATGGAGTTTCTGAGCCGCGGCTGAAGAAGATAAGAGCTGACCAAAAATGGGAAGAGGCTAAAAAGGAATTTGAAAACCATCGACAATTAGTCACTGACAACACACTGACTCAAATGTATGCAGGGTTTAAAGTCAATGTCAACATTAAATATCACGCCGCCTGGGAGAAATTGATGAATATTGTCGAAATGTGTCTCAATTATCCTGACGTTTATTTAATGACTAAGGAAGGACAAATACGGTGGGGCGCGCTGGATGTACTTTCTAATTTAATTGACAGAGCTCAAAAAGGACAAGAAAGAGCTAATGGAAACTTGCCTGAAGAAATTAGGTATAAGTTAGAAGTTGAGAAAGAGAAGATTACTTTACTACGCGCCAAAATGGGAGAAGGTGAAGCGGAAGAGGAGCTTAAAGATAACTTTGTTGACGCACTAGACAAAGCAGCTAAATCAGTTTGGGCTGAGTTTGAGAAAACAACTGGAGCTTATATAGAAGATACAGCAGAAAGGGCAACGAAATGAAAATAAAACATCTAAAACAAGTCGAGAGTAATAAGACACGCGCTGAAGTAACTTCCTTATTAGATGAAGCGCGTGATATGAAATATGACTCTGTACTTATAATAGGAATAAAAGATAATGAAGTTTTTTCTTGTCATTCATGTAAAAGTAAATTACAATTACTTGGCGCGCTAGATTTGGTCAGCCACGACTTTAAAGATTTCAACTTTTAGGAGAACAAAATGGGAAGACTAAAAAATAAAGTTCAGCCTTTTAAGTTTGCTCCTTTTAGTAAGAAACAACTACAACTCTTGACATGGTGGAGAAAGGACTCACCGTATCACGATTTTGACATCGTAATTGCTGACGGGTCAATTCGTTCAGGCAAAACTGTATCGATGGCATTATCCTTTACTCTTTGGGCAATGGAAGAGTTTAACGGGCAGAACTTTGCTATATGCGGGAAAACAATTCATTCAGCGCGTCGAAATGTAGTTCAGCCTCTAAAGCAAATGCTCTCAAGTCGAGGATATAAGATTGAAGATGTCAGGAATGAAAACCTATTAGTAATTGCTCATAAAGTCAATGGTAAAGAAATAATCAATTACTTTCATATATTTGGCGGAAAAGATGAGTCGAGTCAGGACTTAATTCAAGGTATTACATTAGCCGGCATATTCTGTGATGAAGTTGCGCTGATGCCTGAGTCTTTTGTCAACCAAGCGACTGGACGCTGTTCAGTATTTGGGTCGAAGATGTGGTTTTCTTGTAACCCATCTAATCCTAATCATTATTTCAAGAAGCAATGGATTGACCAAGCTGTTCAAAAGCGCATATTGTATCTTCATTTCACAATGGACGACAACCCTAGTCTAGAAGAGCATATCAAAGCGCGCTATGAGAAAATGTATGCAGGAGTTTTCCGTAAACGATTTATTTTAGGACTTTGGGTAACAGCTGACGGACTTGTCTATTCAATGTTCAACGAGGAGAAGCATGTTAAGGAACTAAACATACCTTTCGACAGAATTTTTGTTGCCGGAGACTTTGGTATCTACAATGCTACTACTTTTGGAGTTTATGGATATTCTAGTCGACTCAATCATTATCATTTAATTGAGTCATATTACCATTCCGGGCGGGAAGCGGAGCAGCAACTAACTGAAGCGGATATTGACTCCGGACAAACCTTTGGCGGCGTATTGCAAAAGACTACTAAAGAGTATGCTAATGATTTAGTCAATCTTATTAGAGGATATGATATCGAATACATTATCCTCGACCCGTCAGCTTCTGCAATGATAATTGAATTACAAAAGCATCCATATATAGTAAGAAAGCAAATTCAAATCATACCTGCCAAGAATGATGTCAATTTAGGAATATCATTTCACGCGGAATTGCTGACTGAAGAAAAGTTCACTATCGACCCGTCTAATAAACATGACATTGACGAATACTTTTCCTATAGCTGGGACAATAAAGCGAGTGAGCATGGGCGCGATGAAGTTGTCAAAGAGAATGACCACTGTATGGACCGTAATCGTTATGCTTGCTTGACTGACGCAGTCATCAACGGCAATTACGGTTTTGAAATACAAGTCCTAAGCGGAAAGGGCGCGAGATAGCTATACAGAATAGCTTCTATTAGTGTATAATAAGTAAGAGGAGGAAATACCATGGTAAAGAAATCAGTAGCCATATCACACACGGACGAAGTCTTATCACAAGCTTTCAATAGTCCGTTAGCTCAAAATCAAAAGTTTAAAAGGGAGCTGACAGAAGTCGAACTCTTTTATCAATACTTTGACGGATTTGATGTCAGGGACTTAAATTCTGACTATGGGCAGACTTGGAAGATTAAAGAAGAAGGAATTGACTACGAGCCTACTCGTGAAATTCGTAACTTTATTCGACAACTTGTCAAGAAGCAAGCGCGCTTTATGATGGGTAAAGAACCAGAGCTGTCATTTAGCCCGCTCCAGACAGGACAAGACGAAGCGGCAGAGAATAAACGAATTCTATTCGACTATATTCTAAGTAAATCTAAATTCTGGACAAAAGCAGCTAATGCACTAGTAGATGCAACAGTCGGCAAGCGCGTGCTAATGCTCTTAGTAGCAAATGAGAATGAGCAAATTGATATTCAATTTTATTCAATGCCTCAGTTTACTTATACAGTTGACCCTAAAAATCCTTCGCGCCTATTAGCTGTCGACATTGTCTATCAAGATGAGCGCACAAAAGGAATGCAAACGGAAGCGCAACTTTGGCATCATTTTAGATATGAAATGAAGTCAAGCGCAAGCGAGTCAGGAGTCAGTCAAGCGCTAGAAAATGTCGAAGAAGAATGTTGGCTGACATACGCACTAACGGACGGCGAAGCTAATCAAATCTACATGACAGAAGAAGGAGAAACCACTATTAAAGCTTCTTTAGCAAAACTTGTCGAAATTGAAGATAATTTAGGTAATAAAGTAGAAGTACCTCTAAAAGTATTAGAAACAGCACCTACTGGCCTGAGTCAAATTCCTTGCCGCGTCATTTTAAATGAGCCGCTGACAAATGACATTTACGGGTCAAGTGATGTTAAGGAATTGATTACTATTGCTGACAATTATAATCGAACAGTTTCTGACATGCGCGACGCGCTGAAGTTTAAAATGTTTGAGCAGCCCGTACTTATAGATGCGTCGACAGCTTCAGTAAAAGGAATGAAAATTGCTCCTAATGCTCTTGTAGATGTCAAGTCTGACCCTGCTTCATCAATCGGCTCAGGCGGAAATAGTCGACAAGCTAAAGTAGCAACTATTTCAGGTTCATTTAATTTCCTTCCTGCTGCTCAGTATTATTTAGATGAAGCTAAAAAGGCAATGTATGAGCTAATGGACCAGCCGCTACCTGAAAAGGTACAAAATGCTCCATCTGGGATTGCAATGCAGTTCCTATTCTATGACCTAATGAGTCGATGTGACAGTAAGTGGATTGAGTGGGACTCAGCTATTGAATGGCTTGTCGAAATGCTCGAAGAGGTATTGGAAAAAGTCAATGTTAATTTAGAGCCTTTACCTGACAATATCATTTCAAGTTATCAAACATTGACTACTCTAGTTATTGACCATAAATATCCACTTCCGAGCGACGAAGTTTCAGCTAAACAAGTTGCACTCAGCGAGGTACAGAGCAATGTACGCAGTCACCAGTCTTACATTGAAGAGTTCAGCGTTAAGGAGAAAGCTGACAAGGAATGGCAGCGCGTGCTAGACGAACAAGCGCAGCTTGATGAAGTAAGCGGAGGAGCGTTACCTCAATTAGTAGATGAATTAGGACAACCAGATTTTAGAGAGGACACTGACGATGACAAAGAAAAAGAACAAGAAGAGAGAGCTAAAGAGAAAAGCGCAGCTGGAGAAGAAGACGACACAGCAAATGGCTAATGAAACTTTCAAAGTCAAATGCGACAATTGCGAGCATACTTGGGAGTTACATCAAAAGGATATTAAGTCTAAACATTTAGAGCGCGGAGTCGAGTGGAGATATTTTGAATGCGATAAATGTCGCGCAAGATATACTACCTATATAGGAAATAAGGAAGTCGAGAGATTGATTCGTTTTAGAAATGAATGTCGACAGAAAATCAAACGCGAGCTCAATAAAGGAGCAGCAATGAACCAAAATGTCTATCACTCCATTCGCATTGAGGATGAACAAGCTGGAACTAAAATTTCCGGCATTATGGCACGACTTAAAAAGGAGCTGAACATTGAGCAAAAAGAAAAGGAACTCATACATTGACAGCTGGGAAAAGTCAATTCATGCTAATACAGCTAAACTGACGCTTGAGCAGGAAAAGGAAGTATTGCAAGCTTTCAATGATGCTGGCCGCGATTTGATTTCAAAAATTGTCAAGTCGCGGAATGGCTATCTTCCTTTGCGTATCTATAAAGACTACGCGTATGACCTATATAGCGTCATTTTAGATGTTATGTCGAAATATTCGGAGCAGGCAGCTAGGGATGTCATTGATGGGCAAATGTTACTGACTCTAAAAATGCTAGGAGAGGATGGACAAGCTACTGCGCGTGACTTTGAGAATAACCTTCGACAAGTTTCTTTAGTCTATTCTAAAGTAGCAGCTGAAGGAGTTGTCAAAGGCGCAATATATAAAGACGGCAAAAACTTGTCAACTAGAATCTGGTCAGCTGCTGCGCGCGCAGGAAATGACGTACAGCAAATTGTCACTCAAGGACTTGCTAGCGGGATGTCAGCTGTCGACATGGCAAAAATGCTCGAAAAGTACATCGACCCTAAAGCTCGTAAAAATTGGGAGCAGGACAAGATAGCTGAAAAGCTAGGAGCTGCTACCGCTAATAAGTATAAGAATTTAGAATATAATGCTTTGCGCTTAGCACGAACTACTATTAGTCATTCCGCTACAGCAGGAGTCAGGCGCTGGGGCAAAGTAAATCCTTATGCTAAAAAAGTACAATGGCACTCCGTACACGCTCCAGGAAGAACTTGTCAGGCGTGCAAGGATTTAGACGGAGAGATATTCCTTATGGAAGATTGCCCCTTTGACCATCCGAACGGAATGTGCTACCAAACTGTATTCTATGACAAGTCAATGGACGAGATGGCTGACGAGCTGAGAGATTGGGTACACGGAGAACCTAACGAAGAATTAGATAGTTGGTATGACAATTTATTATCAGGTCGAATTGAAAAAGACAGCGATGTCGACTTTGTCAAAAGCTATTAACGAGTCAGGAAAACTGACTCTTTTTTTTTATTGACTATAAAGAGTCAACTAATTAAGTTTCTGCTATATATAGTAAAAAGTTGTCAGTTCTGTTATAATTGATATTGTAAAGGAGCCTTCACTCCTAAAAATGTCGAAATGCTCAGTTTCACTATTCTGAGTCAATTAAAAATAGAAGATTCAGCTGGAGAGCGTAAACTCAGGAGGTACGGAATATGGCATATGATTTGAAGGACTTACTCAAAGGTCTGGATGATTCAGTCATCGAACAAGTTCAGTCAACTGTCAAGCAGAACACAAAGGAGCTCAACGCTAAATTGTTCATCGACGGTGACGGCGACCACTATGTGCCGCATGCACGATTTGACGAAGTTGTCAATCAGCGTGACCAGGCTAATAGTTCAATTAAATCTTACAAGTCTAAACTTGAAGAGCTTTCTAAACAAGTTGAGGATGGAAGTGATGCGCAGGCTACTGTTCAAGACTTAACCGCTAAATTAGAAGCTCAAACTAAGTTGGCGAAAAGTGCAATTTTAGAGTCAAGGCTTCAACCGCTTATTCAGGACTCCATTGCTCCCGCTTCTGACATTTTAGGCTTTATGGACGTAACGAAAATTCATGTCAACGACGATGGAAGCGTTACAGGTCTAGAAGAGCAACTGAAGGAAGTTAAGGAAGCGAAAAAATATCTATTCAAAGCAGCTGCCGAAGGCGACAACGGCTCAGGTTCAGGAAATTCTAATTCAGGTAGGGCTGGAACTGGAAATCCAGGAAACTCTGGGCGCCTAGGAGGTGGAGGAGCAAATCCGCCACAAGTAGGTTCCTTTGGTAAGCAGTTAGCTGCAGCGCAAGCCGCGAAGAAAGCAGCTGACGAAAATCAATTTAATTTCTTTAAATAGGAGGAAGGCTCATGCCAAATGTACGTGTTAAGCAAACCGCTTATAACCAGACTACTCGTAGCATTACAGCAATTCCTGACCACTATGTAGCTCTTACCGCTGTCATTCCTGCAACTGCAGCAACACAAGTCGGTAATAAGAAATACATTTTGGCAGGTACTTGCGTCAAGAACGCTACTGAATTAGACGGTCGTAAGAATGGCCTAGAAGTTGTTCAAGCTAGTGAACAATTCGACGGCGTTATCTTTAGCGACCAGGAAGTTTTCGAAGGTGAAGAAAAAGTAACAGTAACAGTTCTTGTTCACGGATTCGTTAAATACGCAGCATTGCAGAAAGTTGGAGGCTCTGTTCCTACTTCTAAGAATGCAATGATTCTTGTAGTAAAATAGGAGGCTTTATTAGATGAATATTTATGACTACCTAAATGCAAATGAAGTAGCAAGCTATATCCAGTCTTTACCTTCAAATGCTATTCAATATTTGGGAGCTCAACTTTTCCCAAATGCTCAACAATCAGGAACTGACATCTCTTGGCTCAAAGGTGGCCAAAACTTGCCAGTAACAATTCAACCGTCCAACTATGACGCTAAGGCTAGCATTCGTGAGCGTGCTGGATTTAGCAAGCAAGCAACTGAAATGGCGTTCTTCCGTGAGTCAATGCGTATCGGGGAAAAAGACCGTCAAAACTTGCAAATGCTGCTTAATCAGAGTCTTGGACTTGCTCAACCAATCATTACTCAGCTATATGATGACACTAAAAATCTTGTCGACGGCGTAGAAGCTCAGGCTGAATACATGCGTATGCAGTTGCTTCAATACGGTAAATTTACTGTCAAGTCTACTAATAGCGAAGCTCAGTACACTTACGACTACAACATGGACGCTAAGCAAAAGTACACAGCAGCTAAGACTTGGGCAACTGCTGCAGAATCTGACCCAGTAGGTGACATTATTGCCGCCCTGAACGACATCGAAAACCGTACAGGTGTTCGTCCTACTCGTATTGTCATGAACCGTAACACTTACAATGACATGGTTAAGAGTGATTCTATCAAGAAAGCTCTTGCAATGGGTGTTCAAGGTCAATGGCAAAACTTTATGGTATTGCCGGCTGACGCTGAGCAGTTTGTAGCAGCTAAAACCGGGGTACAGATTGCAGTCTACTCTAAGAAGATTGCTCAATTCGCTGACGCTGACAAGCTTCCTGACTATGGAAACATTCGTCAATTTAGCTTGATTGATGACGGTAATGTCGTTCTCTTGCCACCAACTCCAGTTGGTCACACTTGGTACGGAACAACTCCTGAAGCGTTTGACTTGGCTACTGGCGGAACTAACGCACAAGTGCAAGTTCTAGCTGGCGGACCTACTGTCACTACATTCAAGGAAAATCATCCAGTCAATGTCGTAACAGTTGTATCAGCTGTTATGATTCCATCATTCGAAGGAATTGACTATGTAGGTGTCATCAAGACTAACTAAGAGAGGAGATAAACTATGGCAGCACTAAAAGCACTGACAGCAGTTATCCTTTCTGGTAGTGTAGTCCATGCAGGTAGTGTCTTTGAATGTCCTGATAGTTTAGCTTCATCTTTAATCGAGCGCGGGTTTGCTCAACCACTTAAAGAGGCTGAGGGAGTAGGTGAATTTACGCCTACTCTTGACCAGCCTGAAATAAGCAGCATCGATGAAAATGACGAAGTCGAACGCATGCGCGAAGACTATCAGCGAATGACCGTCCCTGAATTAGTCGAACTTGCAAAGGCTAACGACATCAATACTACACCACTGACTCGAAAGAGCGAATACATTGACGCTCTTGTCAACTACGAACTAGGAGAATAATCATGGCAAAAGCAGCGGACATTGAATTAGTCAAAATCAATACTGACAATGCTAATGCAGTAACACCTTTGACTGATGAGCAAATCTCCGCTCTTTTAGATAAGCACGGTTCAGTCGCTTATGTGAGCTATAAGATTTGTCTCTTAAAAACCAGAAATGATACTGTTACATTAGGCCCAATAAGCCTAAAAGGAGATGCGGACTACTGGAAACAGCTTGCACAATTCTACTATGCTGAGTACAAGCAAGAACAGCAGGCGCAAGAAATAGAAAAGAGCTCAGGTTCGACAATATTTATGAGGAGGGCTGACGGTACGTGACATACGACTTGAATTATGTAAAAGCTCAAGTTAGAAGAGTCATTGATACTGCACCAACGCATGTTCAAATTACACGAGACGGCTTCATTCCAGATGGGTACGGAGGCAGAATAAAGCAGCCTAATCAAGTTGTGAAGAGCGACTTGAGAGTGCTGTTTGACAATGCTTCTTCTCCAAATTTGACAGTAGGCGTAAGTGACGCCGGACGTGTATTTACTGAAAATTCAATTCGCTTGTTCGTACTATATGAACAAGATTTAGTTATTAGGCGCGACGACATTGTCAAGATTATGGCATCAGGTCGCCGCTTTAAAGTAACTGAAGTGAATAACATTTTAGAGCAAAATATTTTGCTAGAAGTTAAGCTGGAGGTGAAGGACTAATGGCTGAATTAGTTTACGACACCGGTCGATTTATTAGGGAGTGTACTCAGTACCGAGTGCGCTTTCAAGTCGCTATCTTAACTCTGGCAGAAGTTGCTGCTACTAAGATGGAAGCTTATGCTAAGAATAATCGACCTTGGACAGACAGAACAGGGAATGCTCGACAAAAGTTAGCAGGCGATGCGGCTTGGGTGACAAGGGATAAAATCATGATAGTCGTAGCTCACCACATGAGTTACGGCTACTGGCTTGAGCTTGCACATCAACGAAAATACAAGATACTAGAGGAATCTGTCGAAAAATGTGTTCCTGAATTGTATCGAGCATTACGAAGGCTAGTAAGTTAGGAGATTGTATGACTAGAAGAACTACAATGATGGACAGGTTGAAAGAAATCCTTCCAACTTTTCAACTCGCGTCCGCTCCTGCTATTGCTGGAGAAATGTTTTCCGAAACTCCTGACCTAACTGACCGCCCGGACGACTATATCGTACTTGCATATAGTCATCGATTGCCGAGCGAGACTAATAGGCTAGGAAGTTTCGCTTATTGGAAGGTTCAAATTTACGTTCATTCAAACTCAATTATTCCAATTGACGAGTACGGCGCTAGAGTACGTCGACTGATTAAGAGTATGGACTACGAAGTTACTTACTCCGAGACTGGTGACTATTACGACATGACGCTATCTCGTTATAGGTTAGAAATTGAGTATCGCATACCGCAAGGAGGAATCGCATAGATGAGTAAAGACATTCTTTACGGAATTAAGTATGTTGAAATCGAAGAGCTTGACCCATTGACCCAGCTCCCGAAAGTAGGCGGCGCAAAATTCGCTGTAGATACAGCAGAAACAGCAGAGCTAGAAGCTGTCACAAGTGAAGGTACTGAAGACCTTAAACGAAATGACTCGCGTATTTTAGCTATTGTACGGACTCCTGACTTGCTTTACGGATACAACCTTAAATTCAAAGACAATACTTTCGACCCAGAAATTATGGCTTTGATTGAAGGTGGTACTGTTAAGCGTCAGGCAGGAACTATTTCAGGATATGACTCACCAATGCTTGCTGCAGGAGCTGCAAACATGAAGCCATTCCGCTTGAATATTTACGTTCCTAACTACGTAGGTGACTCAATTGTCAACTACATCCAAATTTCACTAAACAACTGTACCGGTAACGCTCCAGGTATGAACCTTGGTAAAGAGTTCTACGCTCCTGAGTTTGACATCAAGGCGCGTGAAGCTACTAAAGCAGGCTTGCCAGTTAAGTCAATGAAATATGTAGCAGAATTGCCAGCAGTTCTTCGCACTATTACTTTCGACTTGAATGGCGGAACAGGTACAGCTGACGCACTTCGTATCGAAACTGGTAAGAAGATTACTCCTAAGCCAACTGACCCTACGCCTCCAGTAGGTAAGACATTTAAGGGCTGGAAGGTTCTTGGAGAGTCAACTATTTGGGACTTCGATAATATGAACGTCCCTGACCGCGATATCACACTCGTGGCACAATACGCATAATAAATTCTAGAAAAGAGGCACGACTATGACCCAGAAAGTTATTAGCGCAGCAGATTTCCGCGACCGCGCTGTACGAATTATTCCTATTCCAGGCTTTGGCGACAAGGATGAGCCAATTCACATCAAAATCCGCTCTACAGGAGTTATGAACCTAGTATCAAGCGGACGCATTCCTAATACTCTATTAGGTAAAGTGACTCAGCTATTCGGTGAAACTGAGACCGTATCTAAGGACTCAGTTAAGATAAACGAAATCACTGACAGCCAGAAGAAAGATGCGCTGAACAAGTTGAACGGCAGCGAAAATGGTTTGAATGACATGGCTGCATTGATGAAAGTCTTCGCTGAAGCTACAATGGTTGAGCCTACATACGCTGAAATTGGTGAGTATATGACAGATGCTCAGCTTATGGCAGTATTCGGCGCAATTTACGGCGAGGTGCAAGAAGCTGAATCCTTTCGTCATGACAAAGGAAATGAATAATGTCATAGCCATTGCTAAAGAATTTCACATAAGGCCGAGCGAAGTTGTCGGCATGACTACAGAATTAGGTCAATACTGCTTTGATGCAGCAGCCGTGGCTTATATTCGTTATATGGAAGATGACAAGACTCCTCGGTATCCGGAAGACAGGGAACGGAACCCAGGTCTTCAAATGCTTATGGGGTGACAAATGTCGCCCCTATTTTATTAGATGAAAGGAGATTAGATGGATTTAGGTACTATTGCAGCACGCATGACGCTAGATATATCTAACTTTACAAGCCAGCTAAACTTGGCTCAAAATCAAGCTCAACGACTTGCACTTGAATCCTCTCGAACTTTCCAATTTGGTGATGCGCTGACAAAAGTCGGTGGGCAGCTGACAAAAGCAGTGACACTTCCTATTTTAGGTATAGGTACTGCTGCTGTCAAGGTAGGTAATGAATTCCAAGCACAAATGTCTCGCGTACAGGCTATCGCAGGCGCTTCAGGACGCGAGCTAGACCAGCTTAAGCAACAAGCTGTCCAATTAGGTGCCAAGACTGCTTTTAGTGCTAAAGAAGCGGCTCAAGGTATGGAAAACATGGCATCAGCTGGTTTCTCTGTTAAGGAGATTATGAGTGCTATGCCTGGTGTACTTGACCTTGCTGCTGTATCAGGCGGCGACGTAGCAGGTAGTGCTGACGCTATGGCTTCATCACTTCGTGCGTTTGGACTAGAGGCTAATCAAGCCGGACACGTTGCGAACGTATTTGCCAAAGCAGCTGCGGACACTAACGCTGAAACAGTCGACATGGCTGAAGCGATGAAATATGTCGCACCAGTTGCCCACGCAATGGGCATCAGCTTAGAAGAAACGGCTGCTGCTATAGGTATCATGGCTGACGCGGGTATTAAGGGCTCACAGGCCGGAACTACGCTGAGAGGCGCTCTCTCGCGGTTAGCTCACCCGACAAAAGCAATGCAAGAAGCTATGGAAGCGCTAGGAATTTCATTCTACGACGCTCAGGGTAATATGATACCGCTAAAAGACCAAATTGGCGTACTGAAGCAAGCGACAGCAGGACTAACTCAGGAGGAGCGGAACAGATATTTAGTTACGCTGTATGGTAAGGAAGCGCTGTCAGGTATGCTTGCATTGATGGATGCAGGTCCTGAAAAAATTGACAAGATGACTAATTCCTTTATCAACTCGGACGGCGCTGCTAAGAAAATGGCTGAGACGATGCAAGACAACTTGTCAAGTAAGATTGAACAATTAGGTGGAGCACTGGAGTCAGCTGCTATCATTATTCAGCAAATTTTAGAGCCTGCGCTTAGGAAAGTTGTCGAATGGTTGACAAAACTTGTCGAAAAGTTTATCAACATGAGTCCTGAAGGACAGCGACTTGTCATTATGTTTGCAGCTATTGCAGCGGCCGTAGGTCCAGTTCTGCTTGTAATTGGTACATTACTGACAACTTTCGCGAAGCTGAAACTCGCAATACAATTCTTAGGCCCTGCCTTTATGGGAACAGCAGGCACGATTGGAGCTGTATTAGGAGTCATTGCGGCTCTAGGTGTTGCGTTTGGTGTGCTATACATCAAGTCTGAGAAATTTAGGAACTTTGTCAACAAGCTCGCCGCAGTAGTTGGAGAGTATTTAGGTAAGGCCTTTAAGTGGGCAGGTGAGCAACTAAAAGAGTTCGGTCACTGGCTAGAGAAAGTAGGTGCAATGGTTGCGCAGGTTGCTCAGTCAATGTGGGGCGGACTTGTTAAGCTGTTCCAAGATACTGCTAAATCAGTCGGGATTACAAACATGTCATTGAAAGACTTTGTTCATGGCTCGCTTGCTAAGCTGTATGACATGCTAGGCGGCATGGGCGGTATTATGAGTATTGCTACCGGATGGCTGACTAAGTTAGGTCTAGGATTTTTAGGAATTACGGGACCTATCGGAATTGTCATCTCTGCAATTATTTCATTCATTACTGCTTGGGTACGGACAGGTGAGCTGAACTCAAAGGGTATTAACATGGTATTTGACGGAATGGTAGAGCGAATAAATAAGTTCGCTGACGGAATTTCGACATATCTACCTAAAATTATTGAGTTCGGGTCTCAGTTAATTGTCAAACTAGCTGAAGGAATTGCTCGAGCTATTCCTAATATAGCTAACTCAGTAGGCAATGGAATGTCGACATTTATTGAGTCAATTACTAAAGTGCTACCTACTATTCTACAAGCAGGTATCGAAATTGTCAAAGCGCTTGTTCAAGGAATTGGGAAAGTTCTACCAGCATTGCTTCAAGCAGGTATTCAAATCATGCAAGCCTTGTTCAAAGCAATCGTTGACAACTTGCCTCAAATTTTAGCAGCTGGGCTAGAAATCTTGAAAGCTTTAGGACAAGCTATAATGGATGCGCTTCCTCAACTACTTCAAGCAGGTGTCGAAATCATCAAAGCTATTGTCCAAGCTATTGCAGAAGCACTTCCTCAGCTGCTAGAAGCGGGGCTTAAAATTCTCAAGGGACTTGTCCAAGCGATTGTCGACAACTTACCTCAACTTATTGAAGCAGGTTTGGAAATCCTCAAGACTATTGTTCAAGCAATCATTGACGCACTTCCTCAGCTTATTGAAGCAGCAATCCAAATCACTTTAGCATTGTTCCAAGCTCTAGTTGACAACGCTCCTAAAATCATTGAAGCTGGTGTGAGATTGCTTATCGGACTCATCGAAGGCTTGACTAATAATATGGATAAGCTGATTGACGGGACAATCAAAATTATCGAAGCTCTATTCAATGCGCTGATTGACCACGGTCCTCAACTTATTGAGGCAGGATTTAAGTTAATTCTAGCGCTTATTCAAGGGCTTATTCAAGCTATTCCAGAACTGATTGGCGCTATCGGTAACTTGATTTGGAAGCTATTAGAGAAAATTGGTAGCTTCCTAGGCGACATGGCCTACAAGGGTTATGAAATGATGGCTAAGTTCATTTCTGGACTAATTAAGGACCCAGGTAAGCCTATTAGGTTCTTGTCTCAATTAGGTTCTAATATGGTCAAGACAATTGGACGATTTGCCGCCAGTATGCTGACAGCTGGTGTTCAGTTAGTACAGGGACTTATTAGAGGTATTGCTTCCATGGTTCAAGGCGTTGTAAATGCTGCTGCTAATATGGCAAAAAGCGCTGTTAACGCTGTTAAGCGATTCCTGCATATCAAATCACCTTCACGACTCATGGCTCAACAAGGTCGATACTTTGGACAAGGTTTCCAAATCGGTATTGAGGACATGATTAGTGATGTCGCAGGTACAGCTCAAAGCATGGCACAGCAAGCAGCTGACATGGTTGCTGGCGTGCAGCTTCGACTAACTGACAATGGATTAGTTGACCAAGTTAAGGACATTTTCGAGCAGGTTCAGGACGCTATTCCTGACACATTACCAGCTCCAGAATTTGAACAGCTTCAAAAAGCGTCACAAACTCCTAACTCTCAACTTTATTCTAACAGCGCTCCAGGAGCTACATTAGAGTCAGGTGGAAAAGGAACAGAAAACCAGACTAATATTTCTATAGGAACAATCGTCGTAAGAAACAACGACGATATTGACAAATTGTCAAGAGGCCTTTATAATAAAAGTAAGGAAACGCTCTCAGGCATGGGAGATATCGTTTCTACTTAGAAGGAGAATTAAATGGCTAATCATTCAACCATGTTCTTGGACGATAAGGACATTGCAGAACTTGACGCAAAATTGCTTGAATATAAGTCATCTACTATGGGAACACCTAAGGACGGAGGAGTCAAAAACCTTGACGGGATTGACGGAGTGCTAGATTCGACATCTAGCGCTCTTTCAGCCCTTACCGGGTATATGACGATTTTGTTCGAAGGGACTACTGAGGCAGAAGTGAATGCTAAATTTAGAAAGTTTAAGCAGTATATCTCGCAAAAGTCGTTCTGGAAAATGTCAGTTCCGCAAGACAAAGACTTCTTCAAGTATGGTAAATTTGTAGGTCAGGCAGAAATGCCGGATTTGACTGATGTGCCAAGCTACGCTCAGTCAAGTTTGATTGTTAAGTTAAGTATTCAGTTTAAGAATGCGTATGAGTATAGTAAACTAGCTATCGAGTCGAAAGCTGCAGGAAATATAATATCAGTGAGCAATCCAGGCAGACCGACTCGTGACGCAGTAATTACTATTAAGTCACCTAATCAATTGTCGGGCTTTGTTAAAATCACAAGCGAAGCCGGCGACGTGATAGAATTTGGAACAGATTCAATCATGTTCTATGTAAATTCCACCATTAAAGTTGATTTAGGACGCTTTGAAATGACTCGAATAATGGCTAACAATCAAGTCAATAATATATTTAGTTATATCAAGACAGGTAGATTTTTCAAAATACCTTCAGGCACAAGTTCTATTCAAATTGAATACAAAGCACGAACCGCGGACCAATGGTCTACGCAAATTCCATTTACGGCTGAGATTGAACTTATGCCGTCGTATTATTAGAAGGAGGGCAGATGGAAAGTAACGGATTAATAATGACGCCAGTTCCTGATGACTTGCTTTACATATATGACCAAAATTTCAATCCGATAGCTATTATGGCGGACGCGTATGACCGAGAGTTTGAAGATGAAAGAATTACTCGGTCAAAAGGTAAGGAAATCCTGACATTTAAAGCAGTCGATACATCTACAGGATTTTCAAGTCTCACAGCTGAGAACCTCGTTAAATTCGGCGAGCGGTGGTATCGTATTAAATACGCAGAAGATGACCCTTTGGTAAAGGGAATCACCACGTTTACGTGCTACGCTCTTTGGTACGAACTTGCCGAAGGAATGCCAAAACCTCTTCAGGTAATTCAAACTACTGTCTTGCAAGCAGCACAAAAAATTGTTGAGCCGCTTGGTAAATGGGTCGAACTTTCCGTGGCTGGAGTAGCTCAAGCTATTCCGGTCCGTGGAATGACCTTGAAAGAAAATTCAGCTCTATACAAGCTTCGCTATTTAGCTAAGCAGTATAATCTAGAATTGACTTTTGGATATAAAGAAATAATTGAAAATGAATTAAGATACGTTAAAACGGTTATTATGCTTCAGCCGTATCAAGAAGAGCGAGTAGACTTTCCTCTTGTAGTTGAAAACAACTTGAAGCATATCGTAAGGACAGAAGATTCTCGTAACTTGTGTACCGCGTACAAGATTAGCGGCAAAACTGGCGAAGACGGAAAAGAATTCACTTTCGCTGATATTAATGGCGGGAATGATTACCTTGTAGACGTCTCATGGTTTACAGAGCGAGGCATGCGAGCAAGGATTATTCCTAAGTCTAAGCAAGATGACCGCTTTAAAATCAAGCAGAGCATGCTTGACGCAGCTAGAGCTTATTTAGACATTTACTCTAAGCCTTTAATAAGCTATGAAGCTTCAGCTGTATTGTATAGCCGTATCCCTAGCTTACATTCGAGTCAGCTAGTCATTGATGACAGCTACAAAGTCACAGAGTGGCGAAAGGTGACAGGTCGAAAAATTAACTACGATGACTTAGCAACTTCCACAATTATCTTTGATGACCCTCGTCAAAACTTAATTGACTTGCTAAATGATGACGGCGATGGAATGCTTTCAGGCGACAGCACTGAAGATGTTCATACAGTTATTAGGTTTGCAAATGACGCCGCTGGCGCAGGATTCAACTCTAATGGCGGTAAGTATATTGGTGTACTGACTACTACAAGGCCGGTCGAGGATTTACTTCCTAGCGACTTTACATGGATTAAAATCGAAGGACCGCAGGGCGCTCAAGGTCAACCTGGACTTCCCGGTCGTGATGGAGTTGACGGAAAACCAGGTAAAGCAGGAACTACTATAATTAGAACTGATGTCGACTACGCTGTTAGCGTTTCAGGTACTAGACATCCAGAAGAAGGCTGGCAAAGTCAAGTTCCTGAGCTGATTAAAGGTCGCTATATTTGGACACGAATGCAGTGGCGCTATTCTGACGGAAATTCAGAGTACGGGTACTCCGTAAGCTATATTCCACAAGACGGTCGAAAAGGTGATGACGGGCTTCCAGGTAAGGACGGAGTAGGGATTCAATCTACTAAGGTTCAATACGCAGCTAGTGAGTCAGGGACTGAGCCTCCTACTAATTGGTTCACTTCTATAGTTCCCAATGTTCCTGCAGGACATTACTTATGGACTAAAACGACATGGAAATATACTGACAATTCCGAGGAATCCGGATATTCAGTATCGCGCATGGGCGAAAGAGGTCCTCAAGGAATTCCTGGGCTTCAAGGAGTTCCGGGAGCAGCTGGAAAGTCTTCGCGTGTTCATATAGCTTATGCAGACAGCGAAAATGGCGCAGGACTAAGTCTTGTTGACCAAAATAAGGACTATATAGGTATTTATCAAGATTTTGAAGAAGCTGACTCTACTGACCCTACTCGTTACAAGTGGACGAGATGGAAAGGACAGGATGGAGCGCAAGGGTTGCCAGGTAAAGCAGGAGCTGACGGAAAAACTCCTTATCTTCACTTCGCTTACGCTGACAGCGCAAATGGAACTGTTAATTTTAGCTTAGAGCCGCAAAATCAACAATATCAAGGATACTACGCAGACTATTCGCAGCAGGATAGTTTAGACCCTTCTCGATATACATGGGTAGATAGGCTTGCTAAAGTAGATATCGGTGTAGTTAATTTGCTTAGACGTTCAAAAGGTCCTTTCAAACCTACACGCTCTGAGGCAGACAACTGGGCAGCATATCCTAACTCGACTATTAAGCTGATTCAAGGAAGGACTTATTCAATCAAAGCTACATCTAACGGTACTTTCACGGAGAGGCATCCTAATACAGCTGATAAAGTGACTATTCGCGTTCAGGGAGATTTAGGTTGGAAAATGCTTTCCACTGACACGACAGCTCAAGGGAATACTTTCGTGTGGAACAGGCCTACAGGAGTTTATCGACTCCGTGTCAATAGCTACGATACTACTAACTCAAAATACATTGAGAAGATTATGATTGTTCCTGGTAACGTGCCTATGGACTGGCAACCGTCCCCTGAGGACGTTGAAGAGGAATTAGCTAATAAGGCTCCTGCTCAGCTGACAGCTGAACAAATTAAGGCGCTTGAGGAAAAAGCTAAGCTTCACCAAGCTCAATTAGAAGCTAAAATGGCAATGACTCAGTTTAACGAGTTTGAGCAAGCTTATCGAGACTATATTGAAAATGCTCAAAAGCAAGCTGCAAAATCCGAAGCTGACTTAGCTGACGTAGGACGAAGAATCAATGCAGTAGTTCAGCAACTAGGAGGACTGAAGGAGCTTAAAACGTTCATCGATACGTATATGTCGCACAGCAATGAAGGTCTCGTAATTGGTAAGAATGACGGAACTTCAACAATTCGAGTTTCAAGTGACAGGATATCAATGTATTCTTCTGGGCGCGAGGTGATGTATATCAGTCAAGGATATATTCACATTGACAATGGAGTGTTCATGCGCTCTATTAGAATCGGTAATTTTGTAACTGAGCAGCACTCCCTTCAAAATAATGTCAATGTATGTAGATACGTAGGATAGAGAGGAGAAATATGGTAGAATTTAGGTCGCCGACAGTAGACGGAGTTTACCTAAGGCTAAAAATGGACATTGTTGAGACCTCAGTTAGGCGCTTGACTACTACTGTCAAGGTAATGGTTTTTGCGCACTCGGAGCTTAACGACCCTATAAAGATTGACCGTAAGGATTTTAAAATTGAGTATATCACCTCTACTGGATTTAACTCAATATTTTCCGGAACTACTTATTCCGACTATATTCAAGGCAAGGATTTTGTTCTGGTATATGACGGACGCTACGTTGTATCTCATAGCGTCCATGACGGAGAGCCTTACGGAAAGGTTAAGGCGCAGTGTACGTTCACTACTCCTAAACCTGGAGGCACTAGAACTAATACGCTGACAGGTGAAATGACCGTACCTAAATTAGATATGAGCATTAGTGCTGAAGCGCCTTGGTTTTTAATGGGCCGGCGCTCGTCATTCAATATGCCTTCGCTTGCCGGAACTAATAAAACTTACGCAGTCAACTACCACTTCGGAAATAAAATAGGTCAAGTAGGTTCTAACTTCAAGGAAACCATTACCTGGGACGTGCCTCTAGAATTAGCTGAGCAAATTCCGGAAAGCATTTCTGGTACAGGTACTCTTACGATTGACACTTATGACATAGTTAATGGAGTCAAAAATCGCATTGCGCAGAAGAGTGTTACATTTACAGCAGAGATTCCTGACTACCTAAAGCCAGAAACAGGACAAATCGTATTAGAGGATTTAAACGACATTGCCAAAGCGCTGCTTCCTGCTAATACGTTTGTTTCAGGTGTAAGTGAAATTAAGGTAACTTGTCCTAATATTAAACTTAAATATGGTGCAACTTTAAAAGATTTTACTGCATCTATTGCTAGAACTTCTTGGTCAACTAACGAGAATGGCGGAAGCTTGCCGATTATATCACTACAAGAATACGGAGCAGTAGAAGTGACAATCACCGATAGCCGAGGCATGAAAAGCTTTCCCACCACAATAGGATTTAGAGCTCTAAGATACCAAAAGCCTGCTTTCACGTTCATCGCTTATCGTACTAAGCAAGACGCTAGAAAGATTCAAGTTAGCCGATACATGAAAATTGCTCCGTTAATGTTCAACGGCAAGCAGCTGAATAGGGCTGTACTTAAATTCAAGTCAGCGTTAATGGGTACGACTAATTTCGTAGAAGCTCCTGGTCCTGCTAATGGAGAATGGAATACGATTTTTGAAATGACAAACAGCGCAGCTAATTTGGCTCCGGATTTCGAAGTGTCGAAGTCATACCAAATTAGAGCAGAGTTGTCTGACATTTTTACAGAAAATGACCCCACAGTCAGCTCATATACAGTAGGGCCTGAATTAGTTATCCACGCATACGACGACAACGGTCGATTCGGTGCAGGGAAGATTCCAGATAATGGACCTTTCGGTAGCGTAGATATTCAAGGACGATTCTACTCACAAGGAAACCTAATTCAGCACAAGCAAATTACTCAGCATGACGGAACAGCTTTCAAGCGTACAGATAATAAAGAAGTGTGGGACTTTGATGCTCTTAATGATACAGGAGTCTATCACATGCGTCAAGCTGACAAGCATAACCCGTTACACAATGACGGGATTTTAGAATGCTGGAAAATGGACAGTGGAACTAACCAAGCTCCTATTATGTGCTTCCAGCGCTTTACATCTTTCGCTGGCGGAGTTGCTACTCGGTACAGCTACGGACCAGAGAAGAACGCTAAAGGCTGGGGAGAGTGGACATATGATATACGCTCTAAGCAATTGAAGGAAATTAATGATGACGCAAAGAACGGCTGGAAGACTGCTGACTCGTCTAACTACCATTATAAAGTAAGAGGCGATGTAGTGTACTTTAGATATACGTTTAGGGGAACTGGCGGAAATATGGTTCTGTATACTTTTCCGCCTGACGTATATGTCGCGCCTGAACAAATGATGCTTGTATGCACAGCATGGTCAACTGAAACTGGGAGCGATACTCACTTTCAAATTAACTCAGGTACCGGAACTATTCACGCCCTTAACACGCAAAAGGGCGCTAGATATTCAGGAATGATAACTTTAATCAAGTAAGGAGCCAAAATGAAATTAGAATATATTAGTAAAAGTCTAGAATACCTTAACAATGAGCCTATTAAGACTCGAGTTGTTTTAGGGAATAATGACGGAGCTTATTATCCGTTTTTCTTTGAAAAGGAAGCTATACAGCAAACTGACGCGGAGCTGTTTAAACGAGCTATGGATGAATTGTATGAGCAAAACTTCTCAGGTCGCGCTGAGAGTGAGAAATTTAATAAAGTAGATGACCGGTTGGCAACACAGCAAAAGCTTATCAGCGCAAATGGTGAGCTACTTGCAAAAGTGTCAGCTGTTAGTGAAATCCTAGTTGCCCTCGCCATATCCGCACAAGGTGGAATGGAGCCGAATGCCTACTCTAAAGTAGCAGCATTCCTTCCTCCGCTAGTGCTGGACAAACGGTATGTCAATAATGACTTAGTGTCTATGCCCTACCCATACGACACTAACCCGAAATGGCCAAAAGGTACTGCTACTATACTAAAATTTAGTATGCAGCAGCAAGAAGGGTACACCTATAAAGGTCAAACAGTTGAAGCCTTGCTACAGAGCGGAGTGGCAACGGTCATCTTACCGAAATTAAACTAGAAAGGAGCGCAAATGGGAGAAGCTCAACTTGTTCATTGGCTAGTAACAGTCATCTTGCCTGTAGTTCTTACGGGAGCAACGTTCTACATCTCTGCTCAAAATAAGGCGTCGCAACTTGAACGTCGTTTGACTACTTTAGAAGTGATTAACGGCGAGCAAGAAAAGACCATTGCTAGCCACACTCGTCGCCTTGACAAGCACGAGGAGGAACAGAAGACCACTTTAAAATTAGTCGAACGTATCGACTATATGAATGAAAGTATTAAGGAGTTGAAAGGCGATATCGTAGATATCAAAAGTACGCTCGAGAAATTATAAAGGAGAAAATAAATGAATAAATACGCTAAAAAACTTGCTATCAAAGTTGTTCGCACAATGGCTCAAGCTGCACTAGGTGTCATCGGCTCGTCCGCTTTGCTAACTGAAGTAAATTGGGCTGTCGTAGGCTCAACAGTTCTGCTTGCAGGATTCACTTGTGTGCTAATGAACCTTTCCGAACTGAAGGAGGAAGAATAAATGGCAGATGTTGCAAGTTGGTTTGAAGCTCGTCGTGGAACTATCACTTATTCCATGACCGGGAGTCGAAATGGAGCTGACGGGACAGGTGACTGTTCCGGGACCATTTCACAAGCCCTTAAAGATAACGGATTTGACATTCACGGTCTGCCGTCCACCGTGACACTCGGTGCTCAACTTGCTCGCGTAGGGTGGGCTCGTATTAGTATCAATTCCGATTGGGAAGCTCAGCGAAATGACATTATTTTGATGTCATGGGGAGCTGATATGTCAAGTTCCGGCGGAGCTGGCGGACATGTGGGAGCTATGCTAGACAGCGTCAACTTTATTAGCTGTGACTACTCTACGCAAGGAGCTCCAGGAGGTGCTATTAACACTTATCCATGGGATGACTACTATAATTGGAATCGCCCGGCTTACATCGAAGTTTGGCGCTATGTAGGAGGAACAAATCAGCCAGCTACTGCTAATCCTACTCCCACTCGTCAGCCTAACAGCAAAGCCTACTATGAAGCAAACGAAGTTCAATTCGTCAACGGTATCTGGCAAATCAAATGTGACTACTTGTGTCCAGTAGGGTTCGACTGGACAGAGAACGGGATTCCGGTTTCTCTTGTCAATTGGGTCGATAAGGACGGCAATAATGTTGCTGACGGAGAAGACAAGGACTTTAAAGCCGGAATGTACTTTAGCTTCCAGCAAGACGAAGCGCATATCGCTGACACAGGAGATGGCGGATACTATGCAGGATATTACTTCCGCAAGTTCGAGTTCGGTCAGTTTGGTACAGTTTGGCTTTCCACTTGGGATAAAGACGACTTAGTCAATTACTACGAATAGTCTACATTATGTCAATTTAAAAACCTGACAAAATGTCGTATAATATAGTTAGTCAGTTTTAAGGACTGACATAGTGACCTCGAAACGGCCTAGCAATCACTCTCTGCTAGGTCGTTTTCATTTTGTCGAAAATTATACAGAGTTGACAAAATGTATAAAATCTGACAAATTTTAAATAAAGTTCTTTACATTATCCGATAATGTGTTATAATTAACTCATCAAAATAAAAGAGAGGTCATTAAATGAAACTATATCACGCAACGCCAGCAAGGAACTTAGGCAAAATTATGACAGAAGGTCTTAAAAAGCGACGCTCAGAAATCTACTTTGCTGATTCTTCAAAAGCTGCGGCAGGATTTGTCCTAATTAGAGGCGAGAAGGAAGTAGTTGTATTTGAAGTAGATATTGACGACAGTCTAATTGAAGAGTCCTTTGACCATAATGAAACTATTATGAAGAGGCTTCTTCAAATTGACTCTTGCAAATGCTTTACGTATAGCCGAAACATTAAAGCGGCTGACATTGATTTCAAAAAGTGTCAAATTTGGAAAATTGACTAACTGACAAAAAAAAATTGACAAAATGCTTTACATTATTGGATAATGATGTTATAATGTATTCATAAAAAAAATAAGCCGAAAGGCAAAAGGAGGACACTATGTCTAAAATCAATATCGAAACTCTTAAACAAGGCGAAGTTATTCAAAGCAAGAAAAGCGAAGACTTGTTCAATGTCATTAGCGTTGATGCAAATACTCGTCGCGCAGAGCTGGAAAACCAGTCTACTCAAGTTCACGTAGATCTTTCAGCTTCTACTATCGAACGTTGGTATAAGTATAGCGAAGAGCAAGCTGAATCCGCTTCTGCACCCGCTAAGCCTAAGACAGCGCCTGCTGTTAAGCCTAAGGTGAAACGCGCTGTGAGAAAGCCTGCTGCGCCTATTGTTCGACCTGCTGTAGTTAAGCAAGAAATTGAAGCTGACGACAAAAAGGAAGAAGTCGAGCTTACTAAGAAAGTAATCGATGCTAAGCCTAAAAATTCAAATGTGCTTCAACTTTCGACAAAACTTCAAGAACGTATTGCAAAAGACTATCCTGCAAGTATTCGAAAAGTAACTACTGAATACATTGGATATCGCAATAAGCACAATTTCGTCGAAGTCAGCGAAGCTAAGACAAAAGTTCGTATTAGAGTTCGAACTGAAGGAATGAGTCAAGAGGAAATTGACAAGCTTCACAAAGTTTACCCTAAATCCTTTGGTTGGGCGCTTGACGGACTTTTCAATATCCTGACAGAAGACGATATTGAAACAGCTATGGAGCTCATTTCAGTATCCTACACTTCAGCACTATGATTGAACTCGTAGTCGCTCAATCTACTATCAGGAAACGAGGTAAAAGTATTTTCATTGAGACGTGGGCTGAAACTGACGAAGATGCTCAGCTCATGTCGAAAAAACTTTTATCTCTTCCAGACATAGTAGAAAAGGAAGCAAACGTATTTGAAATTCCTCTTAGGCACTTTAATCACGTTATTGACGAACTTGACTTGTGGGAGCTAGTCATTTACGGAGACTTGCCAGAAGACGTTCGACAGTACATTGAGTCAAGGAACAGTATTAGCCAGTCTAGTCTAGGCGAGTTCGAATTTAAGACTAAGCCGTTTCAACATCAGCTAGAATGTTTTGAATTTGCAAAATCGCATCCGTGCTTCCTTTTAGGAGACGAACAAGGGCTAGGTAAGACTAAACAAGCTATTGACATAGCTGTCAGCCGAAAAGCGTCTTTCAAGCACTGCTTGATAGTATGCTGCGTTTCTGGGCTTAAATGGAATTGGGCTAAAGAAGTAGGCGTACATTCAAACGAAAAGAGTCATATTTTAGGAAGTCGAGTCAACAAGAATAATCAGCTTGTAATTGACGGAGTTGCTAAACGATGCGATGACTTACTTGTCGACCATGACGAGTTCTTTCTTATAACTAATGTCGAAACGCTACGAGATAAGACATTTTCAAATTACTTGAAGCAGTTGACTCAAAGCGGTGAAATTGGCATGGTTATTATCGACGAGGTTCACAAGTGTAAGAATTCTCAAAGCAAGCAAGGCAAGTCAATTCACAATTTGCGAAGTTTCTACAAAATGGCGCTGACAGGTACTCCTTTAATGAACGCTCCTATCGACGTATTCAACATTATGAAATGGCTAGGAGTTGAGCATCATACTTTGACAGAATTTGAAGAGCGCTACTGCTTTAAAGATAACTTTGGACAAATTACAGGCTATCGAAATTTAGCTGAGCTTAGAGAAACTGTCAGTGAAAATATGTTGAGGCGGACAAAGGAGCAAGTCCTAGACTTGCCTGAAAAAGTCCGTATAGCTGAATACGTTGACATGAATTCCGCTCAGTCTAAAATTTACAAGGAAGTGATGACTAAGCTGATTCAAGATATTGACAAAGTCAAATTGATGGCAAACCCGCTAGCTGAAACTATTAGGCTGAGGCAAGCAACTGGAAACCCGTCAATACTGACTACTAAACAAGTTAAGTCAGCTAAGTTTGAAAGGTGCTTGGAAATTGTCAGCGAATGTGTCAGTCAAGGAAAGTCTTGCGTCATCTTCAGTAACTGGGAAAAGGTTATCACTCCGCTTTATGAAGAAATTAAAAAGCTATGCTTTACCACTTTAGTCACTGGCGAAGTCGATGACAAGTTTGCAGCTATTGAAGCTTTTACGAGTCATCGAGGAGCTGCTGCTATATGCGGAACAATAGGCGCGCTAGGTACAGGGTTTACTCTGACTAAAGCAGATACAGTCATCTTTTTAGATTCGCCTTGGACGCGAGCTGAAAAAGACCAAGCGGAGGATAGGTGTCATCGAATAGGAGCTACGTCAACAGTTACTATTTATACACTTATAGCACAGGGCACGATTGACGAAAAGATTGAAGATATTGTAGAGTCGAAAGGAGAAATCGCGGACTACGTTGTCGACGGAATTCCGCTCAAGTCTAAACTAGGAAACTTGTTAGACTTGATTTTAAAATAAGTAAATGGTTAAAAGTAAAAAACTATGGTACAGAAAGGACGTAAAGCGTAAACTCGAAAGAAGCAAGCCTAAGAATCCGCTTGACGTCATGTACGAAATTAGGTTTCGCGAAGTTACTGCAGAAGAGCTTCGTAGCATTTTAGGAGTCAAACTTTGCAGAGCTGAAGCTATTTTGAAATTAGATAGACTTCCGGACGCAAAGCAGACAGAAAGATTAAAGAGGTATTTAGATGAAGGAAATTGACGGTAAGCGTTGGTATAAGATTGGAGAAGTGACTAAAAAAGTAGAGCGAAGCGCTTCTACAATCATTGTTTGGTATGACGCCGCTGAGTATGCAGCAGAAACAGGTCACCCTTTTCCGTTCGTGCTTCCTAAGTTTCGTCAGGACATTGACAATAGGAAGACTCGCTACTGGAGCGAAAACGGAGTCGAAATGCTAATCAAGTTTAGAGATAGCGTTATGAAAGGTGACTTGAGTTTCTATACGCGAGGAAAAATGTGGTCGCCTAGCGAACGCGAGCGAATTTCGCAAGACAAAAAGGACTTTAAAAATGAACATGGAATTGAGGAGTTAGTAGATGAGTATTAAAACAGAAGCTGAATTTTTTGAAACTATTGCACAGGCAGGCGAGCTGAACGCAGATGTCAATCAAAAGTCTAAACAAGTCAACTCAATGAAAGCTGACTTGAAAAAGTACATGGACGAAAATGACATTGAGCAAGCACAGTCCGGAAACTATACAGCTACTTTCTACACAAGCGAGCGGACTTCAATGAATGAAGACAAGCTTGTCGAAATTGTTCAGGAGCTGATTGACAATGCTGCTACAGAAGAAGAAACTGAGCGGCTTTCAAAACTAATTGAATACAAGCCACAAGTCAATTCCACGCTATTAGAAGACATGATTTACAATGGTGAACTTGATAAGGATTTAATCCAAGACGCTGTCGTCGTTTCTACTAGTGCTGGAATACGTTTCGCCGTAGCTAAGAAATAGGTTACTTCTCGCCAAATCTCGCCCAGTTTTCGCGCGTGATTCGTTCGTGAGGTGTAATTATACCGCCCTCGCTCTCGAGCAGCGAAAGGCGGCTTATTTTAACATACAATATTATCCGATAATGTGAGGTCACAAATGGCAAGAAATAGAATAGGAAAACAAGCTAGTGAAAAGCTGGATTATAATTTTGCTAAAAGGCCTAAAGCAAAATCAGGACTTTTTGGAAAAGAAATGAACTCTCCTCTCACTAAAGCTGAGCAGTCATACTTCCAAGTTGTCGAAATGATAAAAGCTGACAAAGGAGAGCTGACTCTAAAACAGCTGTCGCACTTCTTTGTCAAACAGTATCGACATATTTACGGAAATGACTGCATTGACTATAATTGGTTTAACTTTTCGACAACTATGAAAAATTGTCGAGCTTACTTAGGAATAGAGTCGAATCTAGAATTGGCAAAATTTCTTGTCAAAAGTTTCGACATTTATCCAAAAATCAGGTCAGATTTAAAACTGACAGAGAGTCAGCTTACGCTTTCGACTCTAAAACGGGCATTTATTGTCGAAGCATTGGAGTCAGGTAAGGCTAAAAAGTTCGACGGCTTTTATTAATTTAAAAAATTTTAAAATTCATAAAGTCAGTAAAATCAGCCTTTCACGTCCTATTTCGTCGAAACTCTATAAACTATCTATAAAGTTTACTTTACAAAATGGCTTCTTTTCGTGTATTAATAATCAATTAATTGATTCTGGTGGGGCGGGAACAATATACACATAACTGACTCTAAATTATTAGTAAAAATCAAAATATTAGAATGAAAAATATTAAGGAGCGGAATTGACAAAAAATTTAGCTGATAGAATCTGGCAAAAGAAACTGACTCAATTATTTGAAGCTAGTGGTCTTCCTAAAAAGTATTTTCATCCTCAAGTATTAGTTGACAGAAAAGCTGACAATGAGTGCTGGGAGTATTTAGAGGACATTCGTAATCATATAGTTGAAGAAGTTGGAAATGGAACTAGTATAGTTATAACTAGTTCGACAGTTGGAAATGGAAAAACTTCGTGGGCGGTTAGATTACTTCAGCGCTATTTAGCTGAAACTGCTCTTGACGGAAGAATTGCTGACAAGGGAATGTTTGTAGTTTCCGCCCAGCTCTTGACAGAGTTCGGTGACTATAATTATTTTGAAACTATGCAGCAATTTTTAGAGCGGTTTGAAAAGCTCAAAAAGTGCGACTTATTAGTAATTGATGAAATTGGCGGCGGAATGCTTACTAAAGCTTCCTACCCGTATTTATATGATTTAGTCAATTATAGAGTTGATAATAACTTGTCGACTATATATACAACTAATTATAGTGACGAGGAAATTATTGACTTACTAGGCCAAAGGTTGTATAGTAGGATATATGACACTTCCGTCGTTTTAGAATTTGAAGCTTCTAATGTAAGAGGCTATGAGGTGAGTGAAATTGAAGAAATTGAAAATGGAAATTGTTAGAAAAGTGAGCGCGGACGCTTTAAAGGTAGGCGCAGGGTTTGTCTTGGGCGTTATGCTAATTAGTACAGGAGTCCCGGAGGTGCAGAAGGCGGAATACAAACGCGGGTTTGATGCGGGTTATGACAAGGCTGCAAAGGCATGGCATGACCAGTATTTCAACAGCCCTAAAAATGCGCTATTTTTAACCTACGATAATTCTGGCGCGTGGCTAGGTAGCACTCCTGGAGCCAAAGAAGCTCCTCTGTATAATTCGTTCGGCGAACAAGTTGGAAGATGGAAGGATGAAGTAAATGATTCAGTTACAAGTTCTCAATAAAGTATTACAGGACAAGAGCCTTAACGTTCTCGACAATAACGGTATTGACCACGAATACTTCACTGATTACTTTGACGAATACGAATTTATAAAAAATCATTCAGCGCGCTATGGAACTATTCCAGACGACGAGACTATATTAGAGCATTTTCCAGGTTTTGAATTTTTTAGCATTGGTGAGACTGACGAATACTTGATTGACAAGCTCAAGGAAGAGCACCTATACAATTCATTAGTGCCAATACTCACTGAGGCGGCTGAGGATATTCAAGTTGACAGTAACGTCGCGATTGCTAATATTCTGCCTAAGCTAGAGAAGCTTTTCAACGAGTCGAAATTTGTAGGCGGGCTGGACATTGCTAAGTATGCGCATGAGCGTCTTGAGTGGGCTAGAAAAATTGCAGCACATACTGGAGACTTATTAGGAGTTCCAACTGGATTTGAATTACTTGACGACATACTAGGCGGAATGCTGCCAGGCGAAGACTTGATAGTAATTATGGCTCGTCCTGGACAAGGTAAATCCTGGACAATTGACAAAATGCTTTCAAATGCTTGGCAACAAGGCGAAAGCGTATTGCTGTATAGTGGTGAAATGAGTGAAATGCAAGTAGGCGCTCGGATTGATACTTTGTTGTCTAATATTAGCATTAACTCAATCACTAAAGGACTTTGGAACGATGCTCAATTTGAGAAATACGAAGACCATATTCAAGCAATGAGTGAAGCCGAAAATCCGCTTGTAGTTGTTACGCCCTTTATGATTGGCGGTAAAAATATGACGCCAGCTATTTTAGATAGCATGATTCAAAAGTATAAACCGACTGTGGTTGGAATTGACCAGCTGTCGTTGATGGCAGAGTCCTTTCCTAGCAGAGAGCAGAAGCGTATTCAGTACGCGAACATTACGATGGATTTATACAAGCTGTCAGCTAAGTATTCAATTCCAATTATTCTCAATGTTCAGGCAGGACGTGCTGCCAAGCAGGACGGAAATGACTCTATGCAACTTGAGCACATCGCGGAAAGTGACGGAGTAGGTCAAAATGCTAGTCGAGTTATAGCAATGACTAGAGACGAAAAGTCAGGCAGTTTAGAGCTGAAAGTGGTGAAAAACAGATACGGAGAAGACAATAAGACCATTGAATATATGTGGGATATCGAGACAGGTACCTACACTCTGGTAGGCTTTAAAGAAGAGAATGGAGATGAAAATGAATCTAGTTCAGGTTCTCCTTTGAAAGCCAAGGCTTCTCGTTCAGCTCGCAGGACTCAATCACAAGTAAGCCGGGAAGGAGTTGAAGCATTTTGAGAGTTAATGGATTATACATTGATGCTACTCCTGAAGCTATTATTGCTAAACTTAGTCAACAGCTTGAGGGCGAAGGAACATTTATTTTCCGCCGAACTAAGTCATTGGCTAATAACTACCAATTTTCGTGCCCTTTTCACGGAGGAGGTACGGAGCGCCACCCCTCCTGCGGAATGAGCCGAGAAGTTTCTTATACGGGCGGACGCGTACACGAAGCCGGTACTGTTCACTGTTTCACTTGCGGCTATACAAACGACCTAACGGGTTTTATTAGTGATGTACTAGGTAGGCAGGACGGAGGCTTTTATGGAAACCAGTGGCTGAAACGAAACTTTGCAGCAAGCGGCGGCGAAGTTATGCGAGCAGGAGTTGACAAGAATGCTTTCGTTCGAGGAGCTAAAGCTTCAACCACGCACGAGCCTATTAGTGAAGAAGAGCTTGACAAGTACCGCTGGTTTCATCCTTACATGTACAAGCGCAAATTAACTGACGAATTAATTGAGATGTTTGACATAGGGTACGACAAACTGAACGATTGCATCACTTTTCCAGTCAAGGACTTGTCAGGGAATACTATTTTCTTCAACCGTCGAAGCGTCAATACTAAGTTTCACAAGTATGGAGAGAATGACCCTAAAACGGAGTACCTTTACGGGCAATACGAATTGTCAGTCTACGCTGATTATTTTGATGAGCCTATTACTCAAATTTTTGTAACGGAGTCAGTTATCAACTGCTTGACTTTATGGTCAATGAAAATTCCAGCTGTCGCACTTATGGGCGTAGGCGGAGGAAATCAAATCAACTTACTTAGAAAGTTGCCTTATAGAAATATTGTTCTAGCACTAGACCCGGATGAAGCTGGGCAAAAAGCTCAGCAAAAAATTCATCGTCGACTTAGTAGGTATAAGGTAGTTCGCTTTTTAGACTACCCGCAAGAGTTCTTTGATAACAAGTGGGATATAAATGATTTTCCAGAAAAAATAAATTTTAACAAATTAGTCTTGTAATTCTCAACACATTATCGTATAATGTATTCATTAATAATTTAAACAGAGGTCACTAATCATGAATAAATTAAGTTTGGGCTACATTGGAGCCGAAGGCTGGACTGACGAAGAGTGCGTCGATAAGTACACCTTAGACCCTGATTATGCTATTGCTAGCATGTATGCGAAATACGCAGGAATGCTTCACACTATTGGAAAAGCTTTCTATAAGCTGTCCGAAGCTGACGTCGAAAGTTTCGCTTTTGAAATGATTAGCAAAGCGCTTGAAACATTTTCTAATGGCAAGGATGCTAAATTTTCCACTTACTTGACTCGGCTTTTCAAAAATCGACTTATCAACGAAAGTCGAGCGCTAGAAGCTTATTCTAATAGCCGCGGATGGTATTTGGAAGTGAGTTTTGCAAGTACTCTTGAAACTGACGAAGAGCAAATTGACGTATTCTCTAATATAGGCTACGAAGAAGACTTCAGCGCGATTGAAATGAATGCTGCTATCGACACACTGACTCTTTCTGCTAATGAGCATGCTATTTTAGAATGTATTCTAAATAACAGACGCGAGCTGAAGGACGCGGAAATTGCAGCTGATTTAGGTATTCAGCGAGCATCTGTTTCCTACGCTAAAAAGCAGCTCAAAAGAAAATTAAGAAATTTATTTTAGTCTTTACAATTTCACTTCATTTAGTGTATATTAGTAGTGAAGACTTATAAACTTAAAAACATATAAAACTTCAAACACTTTAAACCAAGGAGGCCTATTATGGCAAGAGTATCTATCGCAAATTCCGGTAAATTTAGTTCCGGTTCAAACAATGACTTTTTCACACTCGCTGACGACGGAGACAGCGCAGTAGTCACTTTACTGTATGCCGACCCTGAAGGAGCTGACATTGACTACTTCGTAGTTCACGAAGCTGAAATTGACGGACGTCGTCGATATGTCAACTGTAATGCAGTCAGCGAAGATGGCGAACATATTATTCCTGAAAATTGCCCATTGTGCCAAGAGGGCTACAATCGAATTGAAAAACTGTTTCTTCAAATGTATAATCACGATACTGGAAAAGTTGAAACATGGGACCGCGGCCGCTCTTACGTTCAAAAAATTGTTACCTTTATCAACAAGTATGGAGCACTTGTGCAACAGCCTTTTGAAATTATTCGGTCAGGCAAAAAAGGTGACCAAAGAACTACCTACGAATTTCTACCAGAGCGTCCTGAGCCAAGTGCTACGCTCGACGACTTTGACGAAAAGGCAGAGTTGCTAGGTACATTGATTTTAGACTTGACAGAGGACCAAATGTATGATGTCATTGACGGTCGATTTAGTCTCAATCAAGACGAGAGTCGTTCAAGTCGACGTTCATCAAACCCGACTCCTCGACGAGGTTCTGGTAGAGGTGCTTCCGCTAGTCGTCGAGAAAGCGCACAGGAATCATCAGCTCCTCGCGTAAGTCGCAGAACTCCGCCAACTCGCGGACGCGGATTCTAACTAGAGCGATTTAATATCGCTCTTTTATTTAGCTAAAGGAGGGTGAAATGCAAAAAGGATTATTTGGCAGTAAGCCAAGGTCAAGTAAGAAGAACGACAAGCAGTTGTTGGCTCAGCGCAAAAATCGTCAACCAGCTGTCATGACTACTTATATCAGTGGTGACAATTTGCGTGACGCTGTAGCACGCGCCAAAACTATGTCTAGGAGAATTTTCGGGCCTGTGCTTGAAAAACTAGAACTGGTGACGGAAGAAGGAGTCTTGCTCAAGTATCTTAAGGCTATACTGAAAAACGGAATATGCGCACTAGATACAGAAACTGACGGACTTGACAGCATACATGATGAATTAGTAGGAGTCTGCTTATATACGCCAGGACAGAAAGCAATTTACGTCCCTATCAATCATATTAGCAATATGACTAAAGTTCGACTAAAAGGCCAAGTCAGTGTAGAGTCAATGAAGCTATTTATTCAGTCACTTGTTGACAACGATGTCGAAATTATCTATCACAATGCTAAATTCGATATGAAGTCAATTTATTGGCGGCTAGGGATTAAGGTGAATGAGCCTACATGGGATACATTTTTAGCGTCAATGCTGCTTAACGAAAATGAGCCTCACAGCTTGAAACTTCTTCATGCTAAATATGTCAAGGAGGAAGCTGACGCAGATGTCGCTAAGTTCAATGACTTGTTCAAAGGCATTCCGTTTTCACTAATTCCGCTTGACGTCGCGTTCATGTATGCAGCATATGACCCGCTTCAAACCTACGAGCTTTACGAGTTTCAAAAGAAATACTTGACTCCTGGAAGTCCTGAATGCAGTGAGTATAATCTTGACCGAGTTGCTTGGGTATTTGAAAATATCGAAATGCCGCTTGTCAAGGTCTTATTCGACATGGAGGTGTATGGAGTCAATTTAGACCCCGACAAGCTCGCTGATATTCGCGAAGAGTTTACAGCTAAAATGGACGAAGCTGAGGAAACTTTCAATGAGCTTGTCAAGGAATATGCTCCTGAAATTGAAGAGCTTCGACAAGTTGACTTCGCTTCCTATCAAAAGCTAGAAATGGACGCTCGCGGAAATGTAACTGTCTCGATTTCTAGTTCGACTCAGCTTGCTATTTTGTTCTACGACATTATGGGCTTGAAGAGTCCTGACGACAAAAAGCCTCGCGGAACGGGCGAAGATATTGTATCTAGTTTCAAAGACCCTATCGCCGAAGCATTGCTGTCATATAGAAAGTATGCCAAGCTAGTTTCTACTTATACTACAATGGACCAGCACTTAGCAAAACCTGATAAACGCGTTCATACAACGTTTAAACAGCATGGAGCTAAGACCGGACGTATGTCAAGTGAAGGGCCTAACTTGCAGAATCTTCCGTCGCGGGGCGAAGGAGCGGTTATTAGACAAATCTTCTCAGCTAGTCCTGGATGCTATATTATCGGTAGTGACTACTCTCAACAAGAGCCTCGCTCGCTTGCTGAACTTAGTGGTGATGCTAGTATGAAGCACGCTTATGAAGAAGGACTTGACTTGTATGGAGTTATCGGGTCTAAACTTTATGGCTTGCCCTATGAAGAATGTTTGGAATTCTTCCCTGACGGAAAAGTCAATCCTGACGGAAAGAAACGTCGTAATTCTGTTAAGTCCGTTCTTTTAGGTCTAATGTATGGACGCGGAGCTCATTCCATCGCTGAGCAAATGAATGTTTCGCTCAGGGAAGCTAACAAAGTTATTGAAGACTTCTTTACTGAGTTTCCAAAAGTTGCTGATTATATTGTATTTGTCCAGCAGCATGCAGAAGAAAAAGGATTTGTCGAAACAGCTACCGGTCGACGTCGACGGCTGCCTGATATGAGCTTGCCTGAATATACTTTCGAGTATGTCGACGCTAGCAAGAATGTCGACTTTGACCCGTTCAACTTTGACGAAGAGCAGGAAATGTCAAACGAAGTTCCTGAGTATGTTATTGAGCAGTATTGGGCAGAGCTTGACAGAGCCTGGGGCTTTAAAAAGAAAGCTGACATTAAAGCTCGCGCACTTGAAGAAGGAATTAAGATTCACGACAACGGCGGAAAAATAGCTGACGCGCAACGTCAATGTCTAAATTCAGTCATTCAAGGAACTGCAGCTGATATGACTAAGTACGCAATGATTAAAGTACACGAGGACAAAGAGCTTCGCGATTTAGGGTTCCACTTAATGATTCCAGTACATGACGAGTTATTAGGTGAGCTACCTAAAGAAAATGCTAAGCGCGGAGCGGAAAGGCTAACTGAAGTAATGATTGAAGCTGCCGCTGATATCATTGAGCTTCCAATGAAATGTGACCCTAGTATTGTAGAAAGATGGTATGGTGAAGAAATTGAAATCTAAATTTTATTCAGTATTATATATCGCGCTAATTGTAGTATCTAATATGGTTACTATTTGGTTCAAGCCTATTAGCATTGGAACTATTTTAGTTCCGCCTAGTAGCTGGTTCATGGGATTTACTTTCTTACTTATAAATATTATTTCGACAAAAGAGTCGAAACTTTGGACAAGCTCGCTGATTTGGGTAGGGCTAGGAATTACTTCCTTAATATGGTTCATTCAGCAACTACCTCAGTCAATTGTCATCGCTTCTGGAGTTGCATTTATTGCCAGTCAATATATAAGCAATTTACTATTTAATAAGTTGAAAAAAGGACATGACGACGAATTCCTGAACTTTGTTTGTAGCTTTTTAGGCTCACTAATTGACGCAGCAATTTGAATTGTATTAGGACTCAGTCCTTTAGGAATTGGAAGTGTACTTTGGAGCGGAGTTATTTGGGCTATTGCTGGTCAAGTAATTGTTCAAGCTATACTTCAGCGAGCAGCATTACTATTTATTCCAGAAAATTGAGCATTTTATGCTCTTTTTTTTTGTCGAATTTATACACTTTTACAAAATTTGTATAAAAACTGACAAATTTTTACACAAAAATGCTTTACATTATCCGATAATGATGTTATACTTATTACATAAAATAAAACAAAGCGTCAAGGACGCGGAAAGAGGTCACAAATGAAACTTACTCAATTAGCTAGCATTCTTGGAAATGCAGATGTCGTTGTCACCAACAAGGAACAAGACGAGCTTCTTATTCAAGGAAGCGCTTTACAAGCAGTCGAAAGCGAATGGAAAGATTACGAAGTAGTCAAATTTGAAAAGCTGGAAGACATTCACGAAGTGTTCGAAGACGAAAACTTCTTCTACGAAATTACTATCAATTTATAGAAATATAGATAGTAAGCAGTAGGCAGGAGGTAAAACTTATTTACCTCCTGCATAAAGTTTACTATACAGAAATTATAAAATAATTGTATAATAAACTGAGGCAGTTATGTAGAACCTGACGTCCTGCCTATATAAAAAATAAAGGAGGCTCGCGAATGAGCAAACAAGACATTTCACGAACAGAGCAAGAGTTGACAGGAGTCACTTTGCTCGGTAATACTAACACGGACTACAAGTATGATTACGACCCTAGCGTACTTGAGCATTTTCCGAACAAGCATCCGGAAAATGATTATGTTGTAACATTCGACGGATACGAATTCACTTCACTTTGTCCTAAAACAGGTCAGCCTGATTTTGCTAAAGTTTTTATCAACTATATTCCGAATGAGAAAATGGTTGAGTCAAAATCGCTGAAGCTTTACTTATTTAGCTTCCGTAACCACGGCGACTTTCACGAAGACTGTATGAACATCATTCTAAATGATTTGTATGCTTTAATGGAGCCTAAGTATATTGAAGTAATGGGCTTGTTTACTCCTCGCGGAGGAATTTCAATTTATCCGTTTGTCAACAAAGTCAATCCGAATTTTGAGACTCCTGCGCTCAAGGAGCTGGAACTTTCACGCAAATTGAATTTCATGTCAGGTGTTCAAAATTACGGACGCGCTATTCGCTAGGGAGGCAAAAATGAAAGCTAAAGTTTTAGTCCTACTTTCAGGAGGAATTGACTCTACTACATGCTTAGCAATGTCAGTCAGGAATTATGGAGCTGAACATGTCGAAGCAGTTTCATTTAGCTATGGACAAAAACATGTCAAAGAGCTTGAATGTGCTTCAGCTATTGCAAAGCACTACGGAGTCAAGCATACAATTTTGACAGTAGATAGTCAAGTGTTTGCTTCTTCGAGCTCTACGCTAATTCAAGGACACAGTGAAATGAATCACGGTAAAACTTACGCAGAGATTCAAGCAGAGAATCCAGGCGAAGTTGACACTTATGTACCATTTAGAAATGGGTTGATGCTTTCACAGGCTGCTGCTCTTGCATACTCTATCGGCGCCTATAAAATCATTTACGGAGCGCATAGCGATGACGCTGCTGGAGGAGCTTATCCAGACTGTACTCCTGAATTCTACGAAGCAATGAACGAAGCTATTTTCCAAGGTACTGGAAAAAAGGTTCGACTCGATGCTCCGCTGCTACTACTCAACAAGTCTCAAGTAATTAAGCAAGGCTTGGAACTTGACGCACCTTATCACTTAACTCGTTCCTGCTACGAAGATGATGGACCTTCTTGTGGAACTTGTGCAACTTGTATTGACCGCCTAGAAGCTTTTAAAGCTAACGGCTTAACTGACCCAATCGATTATAAATAATTCATCACAAAGGAGAATATGAAAATGAACCAAAAGGAAAAATTTGTAGCAATGCAATATGCTTGCATCTCACTTATCGTCGTAATTCTTATCACCATCTTCGGCTGCTGGCACTTGGAGTCTCGAATTGCTAAACTGGAATTTGAGAACGAGCGTCAAGAATATGTCATCGGTCGATTAAAGCAATTGACTAAGCGCGAAGAGAAAAAGGAACTTGACGAATTTCATAAAGTAGTCGCTAAAACAATGGCAAACAATAAATAATAATATTTTAGGAGAGTGAAAATAATGAATAGCAACAAAATCATCAAACTTGGACTTGGAACTGCTTTACTTGCTGCGAGCTTCATCGCTCAAACCGCTTTAGCTGATGTGACTAAACAAGGTACTGAACTAATTGCAACTGACCCGCAAGTAACGGTCACTAAGAAGGAAGAAGACTCAATTTGGAGCGATGTCGATGTCAATATCAAAACTGACATCCCTGACGAAGTGCCAATCAACGAAGGCGACAAAATGACCTTCAACATTCCAGAAGAGTTGAACCTTGAAACTAGCTACAATTTCCCAGTTTACAACGAAACTGGCGAAACTGAAGTAGGTACTGCTGACGTAAAAGCCAACGAGCGCACGGTGACGACAACCTTTAACAATTACTTTGCAGAGCATCCGCTCGACAAGTCAATTAGTTTGAACTTTATGACGAAAATCAATCGTGAAATTGTGCAGGAAAATACCAAGCGCAATATCTCGTTTAACGGCACTGTCGTTGAAATCAACGCAGGGTCTAAGGGTACTATTAATCCTAACGAGGAATTATATAAGTACGGATATCAAGACCGAGCTGACCAAAATGTCGTTCATTGGGTAGCAAGACTTAACTACAAGCGCCAGGAAATGGTCGACGTTAATATTAGCGACACGTGGTCTGATGACCAGGACTATATCGAAGGAAGCCTTATTTACTCCTATGTAAATGACGTAGACCCTTGGGTATATGACTCACCAGCTACTCAAGCATTGCAAAATACAAAATTCCATAAGAATGGGTTCACTACTCATATTGACAAAATTCCTGGAAAGATTTTGATGGTCGAATACAAGACTCGTCTCCGTTCGCTGGAATATAATCCTACTAACTTGTTCACCGCAAGCTGGAACGGCGGATTTGTCAGTCACGAAGCTGAGACTAAACTGATTGATGGAAACGGAAAAGCCACAGGTAAGTCTCGCCCTAAGTGGGAAATTCCAAATGAAGCTCCTATTTTAGACAAGCCTGAAATTGACTTGAACGATATTCCGCTACTTCCTCCGGCTCCTATCCTTGAGAAGCCTGATTTGAATATTGAAGACATTCCAGTCCTTCCGCCAGCTCCGGTACTCGAAAAGCCTGAGCTGAAAATTCCAGAAGAGCCTGAAAAACCTTCAACTCCTCCTAGTGTTGAAAAGGAACCTGCTAAGGTTGTTGAAGAAGCTTCACAAAAAACTGCGCGTGAGCTTCCTAAGACAGGGGAGGATAGAACTGTATTCCTTTCAGTCATTGGAGTAGTAGCTATCATTGGTCTAGGATTTTGGATGCAGGACCGCGGAGGGCGTAAATGAACAAGCATGAAATAATTAGAGTATTTAAGGACTTGAAAAAGTCAGGAATGAATAAACTATCTGTGGATAGCGTACTCAACTATCTCGACCAACTCTATGAGACTGGTCAGGTAACATTGCCTAATCATGTCCATGGATTTATTAAGGACATGGTCAATGACAAGGTTGACTTAATTAGAGCGCTGAACTTGTTCCTTGTTGATAAGGAAAATCGCGAATGGATTGAACAAGGAAATAATCAAGAATTGTTTGCTTGCGGTTACATGTTCGGTAGCAAAGCGCAGGAATCTGCTAGGTATTCAGTTCGAGTTAAGAGCGCCAGTGCTGGAAATGATTACTTGAATTGCTATATAAGTCTAAATGAGTGGGGATTCAGTAACGCCAATGAAACTAATGATTACCGAATTTATCATACACGTGAGCAGCTAGACGAAGCTGGATTTGGATGGGTATTTAATTGCCCCGGAATTGAATGTATTGAAAAGGAGAATGAATGAGAGTTTGTAAACAATTTAGCTTTGACGCAAGTCATCAGCTAGTTGGTCACTTTGGGAAGTGTGCTAATTTACATGGGCACACTTACAAAGTGGAAGTCAGCTTGGCAGGTGATACTGTCAAGGAAGGAAGCAGCGCAGGGATGGTCGTTGACTTTTACCATGTCAAAAGGTACGCAGGTGAAATCATTGACCGACTTGACCATGCTGTATTACTGAAAGGCGATGAGCCTATTTCACAAGCGAATGTCGTAAATACGAAGCGCGTGTACTTTGGATTTAGAACTACGGCAGAAAACATGGCGAAGTTCCTGACATGGGCGCTAGGCGTACTGATGCAACCCTACGGACGCATTGATACTATTAGGCTATGGGAAACCCCTACAGGCTATGCAGAATGCGATTTCTATGAAATTTTCAGCGATGAGGAAGTCGAAGCTTATCAAAATGTCACTTTCCTCGACGGTGATAAAAAAATAACTCTAAAGGAGATTATAGATGGTGAACGCGTATAATCAACCAGAACGCGGTAATATAAAAATCAATGTTCGGCAGAAGGATGTCATGCCAGTAATGGAAATCTTTGGCCCTACTATCCAAGGCGAAGGAATGGTAATTGGTCAAAAGACTATTTTCATTCGTACTGGAGGGTGTGACTATCACTGCAACTGGTGTGACTCCGCCTTCACTTGGAACGGAACAACTGAGCCGGAATATATTTCAGGCAAGGAAGCAGCAAGTCGAATCCTAAAGCTTGCCTTTAATGAAAAGGGTCAGCAAATTTGCAACCACGTCACTTTGACAGGAGGCAACCCTGCACTCATCAACGAGCCAATGGCTGAGATGATTGCTGAGCTGAAAAAGCATGGATTCAAATTCGGCTTAGAGACACAAGGGACCCGCTTCCAAGAATGGTTTAAGGAAGTCAGTGATATCACTCTTAGTCCAAAACCACCGTCAAGTGGAATGAGGACTAACATGAAAATCCTCGACAAGATAATTGACCGCATGAACGAAGAAGGACTTGACTGGTCTTTCAAAATCGTAATCTTTGATGACGTAGATTTAGCCTTTGCTCGAAATATGTTCACAGAGTTTAAGGACAAGATGCGTTCGGTTAATTACTTGTCAGTGGGAAATGCTAACGCCTATGAAGAAGGCAGCATTTCAGGTCGACTTTTAGAGAAGCTAGGATGGCTATGGGATAAGGTGTTTGATGACCCTGCGTTTAATGACGTTCGTCCTTTGCCTCAGCTTCACACTTTGGTATATGATAACTTGAGAGGAGTTTAAATGTATTATAACCAACTATCAAAATTAGCAAATGTTTTAGGAGTGAAGTCTGCAAGTTCATTATGCATTGATGCTGCTAAAAAGCTAGAAGACGCAGAGTTTGCTCTTCGAGAACTGTTTGACGTATTAGGCGAAGATGCACAGCGCGACGGACTACAAGAAACTCCGTTCCGCTTTATTAAAGCTCTAGCAGAGCATACTGTCGGGTACAGAGAAGACCCTGCTAAACACTTGGAAAAGACTTTTGACGTAGAGCATAATGACCTCGTACTTGTCAAGGACATTCCTTTCAACTCACTTTGCGAGCATCACTTAGCTCCGTTCGTAGGTAAAGTGCATATTGCATACATCCCTACTGACAAAATTACAGGTCTTTCAAAATTCGGTCGTGTGGTAGAAGGCTATGCAAAGCGCTTGCAGGTTCAAGAACGACTGACTCAGCAAATTGCTGACGCTATTGAAGCAGTTTTGGAGCCTCAAGCGGTTGCAGTCATTGTCGAAGCTGAGCATACTTGCATGAGCGGGCGTGGAATTAAGAAGCATGGAGCTTCTACAGTCACTTCCACTATGCGAGGAGCTTTCCAAACTGACGCTTCAGCTCGCGCAGAGCTAATGCAGCTTATTAGAAAGTAGGTAAATGATGAATAAGGGAACAAATACTTGGCTAGTTCGAACAGCTTTACTTGCGGCGCTGTATGTGGCGCTAACGCTTTCATTTTCAGCTTTTAGCTATGGTCCTATCCAATTCCGTATCAGCGAAGTTCTTGTACTGCTTCCGCTATGGAATAAGCGCTGGGCGGCTGGAGTTGTTATTGGTACCATCATTGCTAACTTCTTCTCTCCGCTAGGACTGATTGACGTTGTCTTTGGTTCTGGAGCAACTATGGTAGCTCTAGGGTTCATGGTGTTTATTGCAGCAGTAGCTGGGCGCGGAGTAGCTCTATTAGCTCCAATCCTAATCAACGCTCTCATCATTGCAGCAGAGCTGAACATTGTTTACGGAGTCAACTACATTGAGTCAGCTTGGTATGTAGGGTTGAGTGAATTTATCATTGTCACTATTGGCCTATTCATTTTGAAAGCTATGGAAAAGCAGCCTTATATCAAGTCTATCATGGAGGCAAATTAAATGGGATTTAATCTGTATTTCGCAGGCGGACATGCTATTAGCGCTGACGAATACTTAAAGGAGCGCGGAGCTAATCGACTCTTCAATCAGCTATATGAGCGAAACGGAATTGGTAAGCGCTGGATTGAGCATAAGCAGAATAATCCTGAAACTACCTCAAAGCTCTTTGTCGACTCTAGTGCTTATTCAGCGCATACAAAAGGAGCTGAAGTAGATATTGACGCCTATATCGAATACGTCAATTCTAATGTGGGCATGTTTGATTGCATTGCAGAGCTTGATAAGATTCCTGGAGTATTTAGGCAGCCTAAAACTCGCGAGCAGCTTTTAGAAGCTCCTCAAATTTCATGGGACAATTATCTCTACATGCGCGAGCAGATGATTGAAAAAGACAAGCTACTCCCTATCTTCCACATGGGCGAAGATTTTAAGTGGCTAGAATTGATGCTGGAAACTACTTTCGAAGGCGGAAAGCATATTCCGTACATTGGAATATCTCCTGCCAATGACTCAACTACCAAGCACAAAGACAAGTGGATGGAGCGCGTGTTCGATGTTATTAGAAACAGCTCTAATCCAAATGTCAAGACGCACGCTTTTGGAATGACAGTGACAAGTCAGCTTGAGCGCCATCCGTTTTATAGCGCGGACTCTACTTCAGTTCTATTGACAGGAGCAATGGGCAATATAATGACGTCGAAAGGACTAGTTGACCTTTCTCAGAAGAATGGAGGACTTGACGCTTTCCGTCGACTTCCTAAACCCGTTCAGGTTGAAGTTGAGTCAATTATTGAAGAGACTGGAGCTCACTTTACAGTGGAGCAGCTAGTCGAGGACTACAAGCTTCGAGCATTGTTCAATGTTCAGTACATGCTAGATTGGGCTGCTAATTATCAGTTCAAGGGCATTAAGTCTCGACAGCGTAGATTATTTTAGGAAGGCGAAAGCTTTCCTATTTTTATACACTTTTTAAAAATTTGTATAAAAACTGACAAATTTCTTTGTATAAATGCTTGACATTATCCGATAATGATGTTATACTTATTACATAAAATAAAACAAGCGCTAAAAGCGCAGAAAGAGGTCACTTATGAAAAATATTAAGGTAAAGGGATATTCACTTACATTTACTAGCGCCATGGTAGCCAGAGAGTTTGTGCATGACTATCTTAACACCAGCACTGGATTTTATAAGCTAGTTTGCACATACGAAAACCAAGGAAGACTAAAGCCTAGCGGAATTACTGTTAATGACGGATGGCATCTTGACGGTTTTTGTCACAGCATCTCTAAAGAAATGTTAGAGCAGGTGAAGTAAATGGAATTGTTTATCAGGATTAATGAAGTTGAAGCTCGTCGCCAGTTTAAAAACAAGCTGGCGCAGAGACTTCAATCTGGCAAAGCAACTATTGACCAAGTTATTATTGACATGAGCGTGTATTACAGCCAGCACGACATTGAAGAGCCTCCGTTCTTAGTTCTAAAAATGGTTGAAGCTATTGTGAACGGGCCTCAGGAAGCTAAAGTAAAGCTGTTGCAAAAATGGGGAATTTTAAATTAAGGAGAATGGATATATGACAATGAGCAGAGAGCAAATGATTAGAGATTGTGAAACTAGGCTACTATTGCTAGAGGACCAACTCGACTCTAAATATGTAGAGTCGTTGAAGCGAGCAATTGAAAACGCTCGCAAGTATCTATGGCCGGTCAAGGAGGTAGCAAAACTTTGGGAGGGGATTGAAAACTTATAAATCACTTTACAAAACCGCTTCATTTCTTGTATATTAGTATGTAATCTAAATAAAAGGAGGCTCGCCTATGAGCAAAATTCAGTTCAAGACTGAGGAACTATCAAAAATTGTCAGTCAACTAGGAAAACTATCTCCTAGTAAATTGCTAGAAATTACTCGCTATTGGCATATTTTAGGTGATGGTGAGGTGGTTACTTTCACAGCCTATGACGGTGCCAACTTTATTCGAGCTGTCATTGAGTCAGCTGCTGAAATTGACGTTATGGTCAAAGCCGAACAATTCGGTAAGCTAATTGACCGAACTACTTCAGCGACTGTGGCACTTGTCCAAGAAGAATCTTCGCTGAAAGTAATTGGTAACGGTGAATATAGCGTGGACATTGTAGCAGAGGATGAAGAATATCCTAGCTTCGACGAGCTTTTAGGCGACGAAGTCACTGAGGATAATGCCCTTCTTCTCGACTCTGCGCTGTTTTCTAATATTGCTAATATCAATGACTCCGCCGTATCTAAATCAGGCGCTGATGGAATCTATACAGCTTTCCTGATTGACGGCGACAAGGCTGTTACGACTGATATCATTCGCGTATGTATCAATCCTATCAAAGACCACGGCTTGAAAATGTTAGTGCCTTACAACCTAATGCAAGTATTAGCAAGTATTCCAGATGAAAAGGTTTACTTGTGGCAAATTGACGAGACGACAATTTATGTATCGTCAGCTAGTGTTGAAGTGTATGGTAAGTTGATGGAAGGAATCGAGGACTATGAGGATGTCACTCAGCTGGATAGCTTGGAGATGGTTGACAATGTTTCGTTGACTACTGGTCCAGTTCTTAGTGTACTTGACCGACTTGTGCTGTTTACTAATGTATTCGACAAGGGGACCGTTGAGTTGCTATTCTTGAAAGATAAGCTGCGCGTGAAAACTTCTACAAACAGTCACGAAGATTTGCCTTACGTTGAAGCAGGCAAGAAGAAGTCGCATAAAGAATTTACTTGTCGACTCAATAGCCTGCTGCTTAAGGAAATTATCTCAACTGTCACAAGCGACAATTTTAGCATCTCTTACGGAAGTGAAAATGCTATCAAGATTGAAGCTAATGGCGTCGTGTACTTCTTAGCTCTTCAAGATGAGGCAGAGTAATGGCTAAGAGTAATTTGACAAAGATTGCTAAAATGGTCAAAGCTGGAAACAGTCAGGGACTAGCAGAATCTTTCGTCAGTAGCTTAGTTGAAACTATTCAAAGGACCCAGCCTGAATATAAGCCGTCTACTTTCTACAAACCTAGCGGAGTAGGCGGATGTATTAGGCAGATGTACTTTGAGCGTATAGGACAACCTATCCAAAGCAATGCAGACTATAACCTAATAGCCATGGGCGAAGCTGGAACATTTCGACATGAAGTGCTTCAAGAGTACATGGTGAAGATGTCGCAAGCTGACAAAGACTTTGAATGGCTTGACGTAGCTGAGCACTTGCAACAAAATCCAGTTGAAGGTACATGGGTCGATGACAAGTTCAAGAAGAACGATTACGAGACTAAGTGTAAGAATGACTTGCTCCAATTGTCATTCTTGTGTGACGGGCTTGTTCGGTATAAAGGTAAGCTGTATATCATGGAAATCAAAACCGAAACTATGTTCAAGTTTACTAAGCACACCGAACCTTATCCTGAGCACAAAATGCAGGCAACTTGCTATGGGCTTTGTTTAGGAGTTGACGATGTCATATTCTTATACGAAAACCGAGACAGCTTTGAGAAGAAAGCCTATACATTTCACATTACTGACGAGATGAAAGAAGAAGTCGTCGACAAATTAGCTAGATGTGAAGAATTTGTTTTGAAAGGAGAAAGCCCGAAAGAGTTCTGCTCTTCTCCTTATTGCCCATACTGTAGAAAGGAAGGACGTCTTCTATGAGCTATACTGGAAAAATGTTTGAGCAGGATTTCTTCTCAAGTTGGGAGTTTTGTTCACATGGAACTCACCTAACTAGGCTCTATGACACGACAAACGGGTTCAAAGGCATTCAAAATCCATGTGACTTTATAATGGCTTGCAAATTTGGTACTATTTATTTAGAGCTAAAAGCAACCAAGGAAGCCTCTTTCTACTTCAAGAATGTAAGTGAACACCAATGGCAAAGTTTATTAGAAGCTGACGCAAGTGACTACGGAGTTGGAGGCCTATTAGTATTCTTTTATGAAAAGAACTTGCTAATGTGGTACCCTATTCAACAGCTTGAGAAGCTACGAGAGTCAGGCGCTAAAAGTATCAATCCTGACAAGCTTCCAGGAATTGGCTACCCAGTCAAATTCTATGGTAAGCGTGTCCGCTGCACTTTCGACATATATTCGCTAGTTGAAGCGATTGAGTTCCAGTTCAAGGAGGAAGGATATGTCTAATAAGCCAAAGCTTCCTAAAATCGACATCCGCGAGGACGAAATTCGTCAAGCTAAAAGCACCGCTGATAGCTATGGCGACATTGTCAATCGAGTAGTCGATGAAATAGTGGAAAGCGCGTGCAGCGTATTAGACGAATCTATCAGCGAAATTCAATCGCTTCTCGCGCTGGATACGCCGCCTATAAATGACTTGAATTACTTCATAGGCTATTTACCTACCGCAATGTATTTCGTTGCAGATAGAGCAGAATTTGTAGGGATACAAATGGATTCAAGCTCTGCCATTCGTCGCGAAAAGTATGACGAGCTATACGCTTTAGCAGCAGGGAAAACTATCCCTGACAAAGAGGCAGAAACTCGAAAGCTAGTTATGAACGAAACGGTCGTAGAGTCAGCTTACAAGCGCGCGTATCGAAAGGTTCAATCAAAATTAGAGCAAGCTGACAAAGTGCTTGCATCACTAAAACGGATTCAGCAATGGCAACTCGCCGAGCTGGAAACTACATCAAGAAATTCTGGAGGAATAACATTAAATGCAAGAAATTCGCGTAAAGGCAATCGACAAGAAACTTGACCCGCTAGCATTCACAGGTGACTGGGTCGACGTTCGTATCAGCGCCGTTCAGTATTTAGACGCAGTTCGAACACCTGAGCAATTCAAGGAAGGCGCAATCATGTCTCAGCTAGAATATAGCCGTAAGTCATTGCAGTCAGCTCAGGTTATTAGCATCTCTGCAGGACACTCCATTAAAGTGGCTCATGGGTTTGCATTAGAGCTTCCTGAAAATCATGAAGCTATTCTTCACCCTCGCTCAAGTCTTTTCAAAAAGACTGGACTTGTATTCGTTTCAAGCGGAGTCATTGACGAAGGCTACAATGGAGACAATGATGAATGGTTCTCAGTTTGGTATGCTACTAAGGATACTGACCTATACTATGACCAGCGAATTGCTCAATTCCGTATTCAGGAAAAGCAGCCTAAGTTGAAATTCAACTACGTCGATGCTTTAGGAAACGATGACCGAGGCGGTCATGGAAGTACAGGTGATTTCTAATGAAGCTTGAGCAAATCATGAAGGACTGGAACAAGGACAGCAAAGCTCTTGTAGCAGTTCAAGGACTAGAGAGGGAGTCGCTTCCGCGAATTCCTTTCTCTGCTCCTAGTATGAATTATCAAACTTACGGCGGTCTTCCTCGTAAGCGGGTAATTGAATTCTTTGGTCCTGAGTCAAGCGGAAAAACTACTTCAGCTCTAGATATTGTCAAGAATGCTCAAATGGTGTTTGAGCAGGAATGGCACGACAAGACTGAGAGGCTCACTCAACTACTTGAGGAAGCTGAGAAAGCGAAAGCATCGAAATCTAAAATCAGTGAGCTAAAAACGCAACTAGCTGACTTGGCGGAGCCTCTCAAGATTGTCTATCTAGATTTGGAGAATACGCTTGACACAGAATGGGCCAAGAAGATTGGCGTAGATGTCGACAAT
>RBWB01581049.1_pt1 | contig 56850 bp, 52 predicted proteins | sample 2014201 | NCBI WGS metagenome assembly RBWB01 (sample SAMN10133834, study PRJNA383868) | Human oral metagenome, whole genome shotgun sequencing project. | isolation source: supragingival plaque isolated from 88 juvenile twins | host: Homo sapiens | place: Australia
TGGGGTACTGCTAAGTATGATTTTGCAGAATGGTTTAAAAATAATAAAATGTAAAAAATAAAAAGCAATGAAAGATTTAATCATTGCTTTTTATTATTGGTTTATTTAAATAGAAATTAATATCTATATTATTTAAAAAACAATATATTTTATCACAAGATATTTCAAGTTCTGTTTCTTTATTGTTTTTAATATTAGTAATAATATTTTTATTTTTTAAACTTTTTAAATATTTTTGACCTTTTTTATTGAAACCTAATACTCTTATGTAATTAGGTAATACTTTATCTTCTTTTTTTATAGATAGTAATATACATAATAAAGTTCTTTTAACTCTGTTTTTAGAATATCTTTTAGATATTAATTTGTCTATAAAACTATCAAGTGAATAAGATTTATCTATTTCTTTTAGTATTTTATTTTCTATACCTTCATCTACTAATAAATAATCTTTGATATTTTCTTTTTCACTTAAGATCTTATATTTCAAATAATTGAAGTAATTAACTTCTTTTTTGTTTTTTAGTATTTTTAAGCTATCGCTAGGTACTAAATCTTTTAGAATATTATTATTTAAATTATTTCTTATATTAGATGCACTTTTTAAATAGTCGTTATCTCTTTTATAAGTTCTATATTCTATTGGTAAGCTATTTTCTTTAATAGTTTTAATATAAGATATTCCTAAAGTATCATTGGGTAATAAATAATTTTTATTTAACATTTTATTTATTATTTTTTTTGTATCAAAACCAAGTTTTAAATTATTTTTAAAGTAATTTATATCTTCATTAATTAATTTATTTGCTATATCTTCTAAATCTTTGATATTTTCAGTTTCACTTCCAAAAATTATAGTATCAACATTTAACTGATTTAAAGTAAGTATAGCTCCGTAACTAAAGTTATCTGCAGACATTATAGAAAATGGTAGAGGAAGTTCTATAACTATATCTATACCATGATTAAGTGCAAGAGCAGCTTTCTCCCATTTTGATATTATTGATATTTCTCCTCTTTGTGTGTAGTTTCCACTTACAATTGCAATTAACAAAGTATCTTTATCTATCTTTTTAGCATTTTCTATATGTATTAAATGTCCATTATGTAATGGATTATATTCTACAATTAAACCAATCTTTTTCATAAAACCTCTTTCTAGATATTTTAATATGATAAAAATAATTTATCAATTGTTAAATCTTGTTTGACATAGAGAGTATAAATGTGTAATATATTATTGTATTAAATTTTAAAAATTATTTTAAAACTATAGAAAGGAAGTGTATCATGGCTGTACCATTTAGAAAAGTATCAAAAACAAGAAAAAGAATGAGAAGATCTCATAATGCATTAGAAGCAGTTAATTTATTTGAATGTCCAAATTGTAAGACAGCAATAAAAGCTCATAGAGCATGTCCAAAATGTGGAATGTATAAAGGTAAACAAGTAATTAAAAAAGAAGAAAATACTAAAGATGCTAAATAATTATATTAGCATTTTTTTATTAGGAGAATTTTATGAAAATAAAAAGATTGATATTAGGTAGTTTAGAAACTAACTGTTATATATTAGAAAATAATAATGAAATATTAATAATAGATCCAGCTGATGATTATGAAGAAATTATAAAAAATACTGATAATAAAAAAATCTTAGGAGTTATAGTTACACATCATCATTTCGATCATGTGGGAGCACTTCCTAATTTTAAAGATAAATATAAAATATATGATTATAGTAACTTATTAGATGATAATAAAATAGGAAGTTTTAAGTTTAAAAGACTTATTACCAAAGGTCATACAGATGATTCTATAAGTATTTACTTTGAAAAAGATAAAGTTTTATTTAGTGGAGATTTTATATTTAAACATGAAATTGGAAGATGTGATTTAGGTGGAAATGTAGAAGATATGAAAAACTCTATTGAATATATTAAAAAATTTCCAAAAGATATAACTATATATCCAGGTCATGGAGAAAAAACTACTTTAGAAGATGAATTAAAAAACAATTATTATTTTAATCATAACTGGTAATTTACATAAACAATCTTATTTTAATTATTATTAATATATAACTAATTATAATATTGTAAAATAAGATTAAGAAAGTAGGACTATTTATGGAAGAAAAACAAATAGATATAAGTCTTTATAATGAGTTACAAGAAAAATTAGAAGAAAAGAAAAATGAAAAAGCACAACTTGCAAGAAAAATTCTTTATGTTGCAATAAAGTATGATTCTTCTAGTTTATCTAATGAAGATGTTTTAAAAAAGCTTAGTATTTTTAAAATGAAATATCCACAAAAATATAAAGAAGCTTATTATCAAATATTTCAAAAAATAAATCCGCAAAAGGCAAGTCTTACTAAAAATGATAAAGATATGATTAGTATTTTTAAAATGAGTGATAAAAAATATTTAGAAATAGAATATAAAAATCTTTATGAAAAAGCGATAAATTATCCTGGTGGAATAGAAAGATTTAAATTTGATAATCCAGAAGAATCTAGAAGATTAGAGTTAATGAAATATACTATTGATAATTATAAATAAAAACTATATAATAAAATAAATCTTCTTATAGAAATAGTAATAAATAGAAAAAACAAAGAGATAATGTGGTTGGTGTAAACATTAATGATTTTATTTATGAAGACATCTAAAAAAATAAAGAAGCGTTGATAAGCGATAATTATAAGAGAAAAAAGTAAGGTGGTACCGCGGCATTTCGCCCTTATAAGGTAGCATCTTTTTTTGTTTAGGAGGTAAAAATGATTATTAGTAAAGCAAAAGGTTGTTATGATTTATATGGTGATGAAGCTAAAAAGTTTAAGATGGCAGAGAAGGTTATAGAAGAAGTAATGGGGATATATAATATAAATTATATTAGGACTCCAGTATTTGAAAATAGTGAACTTTTTAGAAGAGGTGTTGGAGAAGAAACTGATATAGTTAGTAAAGAAATGTATGAATTTAAAGATAAATCAGATAGAAGTTTAACTTTAAGACCTGAAGGTACAGCTGGAGTTGTTAGAAGTTATATTGAAAATAAAATGACTAATAACTTAGTGAAGCCAGTTAAATTTTATTATTTAGAACCAATGTATAGATACGAAAGACCACAAAAAGGAAGATATAGAGAATTTACTCAATTTGGAATAGAAGTTTTAGGAGAATCTAATCCTTTAATAGATATGGAAGTAATATCTGCAGTAATAGAAATATTTAATAGATTAGGATTAGAAAATATAAAATTAAAAATTAATACTTTAGGAGATAAAGAAACAAGAGAAAAATATAAAAAATTATTAATAGATCATTTTAATAATTATAAAGATAATTTATGTAGTGATTGTCAAAGAAGGTTAGTTACTAATCCACTTAGAATACTTGATTGTAAGATAGATAGAGAAAAAGAATTTTTTAAAGAAGCTCCTAAGATTAGAGATTATTTAAGTGAAAAATCTAAGAAATATTTTGAAAAAATAGAAGAATACTTAAAAAGTTTAAATATAGATTATGAAATAGATGATAATTTAGTAAGAGGACTAGATTATTATGATGAATTAGTATTTGAAATAGAAGTTGATTCTTCTACTATATGTGGTGGTGGAAGATATAATAGATTGGTTAAAGAATTAGGAGGAGATGATACTTGTGCTTTTGGTTTTGCAATAGGTATGGAAAGATTCTTAAGTTTACTTGAATTACCAAAAGAAACAGAAGATTTAACATATATATTAGCTTTATCAGACTCCGAAAGATTAGAAGCTTTAAAATTAGCAAGATACTTAAGAAATAATAATAAAAGAGTAGATTTTGATACAGAAAGCAAGTCATTAAAATCTCAATTTAAAAAATCAGATAATTTAAATAGTAGATATTTAATATTTATAAATGATGAAAAATTAAAATATGGAAAAGTAGAAATAAAAGATACTTTAAATTCTATAAAAGAAGAAATAGAAATAGATAAAATATTAGAATATTTAAAATAAGGAGAATATATGAAAAAAATCATGAATACAGATTTAAGTTTAAAAAACTTAGGTGAAGAAGTAACGTTATATGCATGGATTAATAAAATAAGAGATCAGGGTTTTATTACTTTTATTGATTTAAGAGATAGAAGTGGAATAATTCAAGTATCTGTTAAAGAAGATAATCCTTGTTTAGATATAGTTAAAACATTAAAAAAAGAATATGTTGTTAAAATAAAAGGAATAGTAAAAGAAAGAGAAAGTAAAAATCCTAAATTAAAAACAGGAGATATAGAAATAGATTTACAAGAAATAGAAATATTAAATAAATCTTTAACTCTTCCTTTTGAATTAAATGAAGAATTATCGAATGAAGATACTAGATTAAAATATAGATATTTAGATTTAAGAAGAGAAGAATTACAAAGAAATTTAATAACAAGACATAAATTAGAATTAATTATAAGAAATTATTTAGATAGTTTAGATTTTATAGAAGTAGAAACACCTATTCTTTCTAAAGCTACTCCTGAAGGTGCAAGGGACTATTTAGTTCCATCTAGACTTTATAATGGAAGTTTTTATGCTTTACCTCAATCTCCTCAAGTATATAAACAATTACTGATGATAGGAGGAATGGAAAAATATTTTCAACTTGCAAGATGTTTTAGAGATGAAGACTTAAGAAGTGATAGACAACCTGAATTTACTCAATTAGATATAGAAATGAGCTTTGTTGATGAAGAAGATATTTATACCTTAGTATCAAATTTAATGAAAGAAATCTTTAAAAAATTAAAAAATCTTGAAATAACAGAATTTCCTAGAATGAAATATGTTGATGCTATAAGAGATTATGGATCAGATAAACCTGATTTAAGATTTGATATGAAAATAATTGATTTAAAAGATATAATTAATGTAGAAATACTAAAAGATGAAGTAAACTGTTTAGTACTTAAAAATTTAGCAGATAAGTATTCTAGAAAAAATATAGATAAATTAAATGAATTATTTAAAACGTATACAGATAATAGGCTTTTAAATTTAAAAATAGAAAATAACGAAGTTAAAACTTCTTTTGATAAGTTTATAACTGATAAAGATAAAGAAACTTTAAGAAAATATTTAAATCTAGAAAACAATGATATTGTTTTTATAACTAGTGGTAAATATGAAGAAGTTAAAACAAGTTTAGGTTTTTTAAGAAAACATTTAGCACTTGAACATGATTTAATTAATAAAGATATTTATAAATTCTTATGGGTTACAGAATTTCCAATGTATGAATATGATACAGAAGCAAATAGATATGTATCAGCACATCATCCGTTTACTTCACCTAAAAAAGAAGATGTTGATAAACTTTTAACAGATAAAGAAAATTGTTATTCTAGAGCTTATGACTTAGTATTAAATGGTTATGAATTACTTTCAGGTTCAGTTAGAATTCATAATAAAGAATTACAAGCTAAAGTATTTGAAGCTATAGGAATGACTATTGAAGATGCTAATGATAAATTTGGATTCTTTATGGAAGCATTTAATTATGGTGCTCCTCCTCATGCAGGAGTTGGTATTGGAATAGAAAGGCTTTTAATGATTTTACAAAATACTGATAATATTCGTGATGTAGTAGCTTTTCCAAAAACTTTAAAAGCAACAGATTTAATGAGCTCATCTCCAAGTGGTGTATATGATAAACAACTTATTGAACTTGGAATAGAAGTAAAGGAGAAATAATATGAAAATACTTGTAACAGGTGGAATGGGATATATTGGTTCTAATACAGTTGTAGAACTTTTAAAAAACAATTATGAAGTAGTTATAATAGATAATCTAGTTAATTCTAATATAGAAGTATTAGAAAAGATAAAAACTATAACTAAAAAAGAAGTTAAGTTTTATGAAGAAGACTTAAGAAACAAAGAAAAATTAACAGAAATATTTCAAATAGAAAAAATAGATTCTGTAATTCATTTTGCAGGTTTAAAAGCAGTAGGAGAATCAGTAGCAAAACCTCTTTTATATTATGATAACAATTTAATTTCAACACTTGTTTTATTGGAAGTAATGAAAGAAGAAAATGTTAAAAATATAGTATTTTCTTCAAGTGCTACAGTATATGGTGATCCTAAATATTTACCAATAGATGAAAAACATCCATTATCTACTACTAATCCTTATGGAACAACTAAACTTTTTATTGAACAAATATTAGAAGATGTATATAAAGCAGATAATGATATGAATATAGTAATATTAAGATATTTTAATCCAGTAGGATCAGATAAAAATCATTTACTTGGTGAAAATCCTAATGGAATACCTAATAATTTAGTACCTTACATAGTTAAAGTAGCTACTAAAAAATTAGAAAGTTTAAATGTATTTGGAAATGACTATGATACAGTTGATGGTAGTGGAGTTAGAGATTATATACATGTAATAGATCTTGCTATAGGACATGTAAAAGCTATAGAATACATGAAGAATAACAAAGGTATTTTAAAATTAAATTTAGGAACAGGTAAAGGAAATAGTGTTTTAGAATTAATTAAAAAATTTGAAAAAGTTAATAAAGTTAAAATTCCATATAAAATAGTAGAAAGAAGAAAAGGAGATATTGCAACTTGTTATGCAGATACTAAAAAAGCAAAAGAACTTTTAGATTTTACTACTACTTATAATATAGAAGATATGTTACAAGATGCATATTTAGCAGAGTTAAATAATAAGTAATTTATAAAAAAAAGACCAAAAATTAGTTGGTTTTTTTTTTGATTTATGGCATAATGTTACATGCGGAGGAAAAAAATGTTAGAAGATAGTAAAACAAAATTAATATGTACTATAGGTCCATCGACATATAATTATGAAGTATTTAAAGAATTAGTAAAAGAAGGAATGAATGTTGCTAGAGTAAATGGTAGTCATGCAACAGATGAAGAAATAAGAGCAGTTGTAAGCAATGTTAATAATGTAAACAAAGAATTAAATACTAATGTAGCATTATTATTTGATATAGCTGGTCCTAAAATTAGAACAGGTACATTTGTTAACGGAGAAGTAACTTTAACAAAAGGAAACTACGTTAATATAGTAAGAGAAAACATAGTAGGTGATGAAACAAAATTTACAATTAATAATAAGAGTTTAATAGATAATTTAAAAGTAGGAGATACTGTTTATTTAAATGATGGTTTATTAACTTTAAAAGTAGAAGAAGTAAATAATGATCAAGTTAAATGTTTAATTGCAAATGATTGTAAAATTAAAGATAGAAGAGGAGTTAATGTACCAGGGCTTTTCTATGATGTAGATTTCTTAGAAGAAAAAGATAGAATCATGATTAAAAAAGCTTTAGAAAATGGTACTACATTCTTAGCTTTATCATTTGTACAAACAAAAGATAATATTTTAGAAGTAAAAGAATATGTTAAATCATTAGGATTTGAAGTACCTAAGATAATTGCTAAAATAGAAAGTTATTCAGCTTTAACACATATTGATGAAATATTAGATGAAGTAGATGGTATTATGATTGCTAGAGGAGACTTAGCATTAGAAGTAGATGTAGAACAAGTACCTATAATTCAAAAGAAATTTGTTAAGAAAGCTAAAATGAAAAATAAACTTGCTATAGTTGCAACTGAAATGATGGGAAGTATGATTTCTTCACCAAGACCAACAAGAGCAGAACTTACTGATGTATGTAATGCAGTATTTGATATGGCAGATGCAGTTATGTTAAGTGGAGAAACTACAATAGGTCAATATCCAGTTGAAACAGTAAGATATATGAAGACTTTATGTAAAACTTCAGAAGCAAATCCTGATTTAATGAGAAAAGTATTACCATATTATGGAGAAGATCAAATAGCATCAACTATTGCAAGACTTGCTAATTTAGCAACAGAAGAATTAGAAGCTAAATGTATTATAGTACCAACAACAACTGGTAAAACAGCAGTACTTTTAAGTACATTAAGACCAAACTTAAAAATAGTAGCTACTTGTATAGATGAAAAAACTGCTAGATTCTTATCACTTGCTTATGGAGTATCACCAATAGTTGTAAATAAATTTGATACTATTGAAGAAATGATTGAAGAAAGTAAGACTAAGACAAAAGAAAGTTTAAACTTATCAAGTGGAGATTTAGTAATAGTTACTGGAGGAAGTAACAATAAAGATACAGATTTAATTAAGATTGAAAGAATTTAATAAATTTGTTATCATATCTTATATAGACATTGATCAAGAGGTATTATAAATTAATTTAAAGAGATTAAACGGTTGGTGGAAGTTTAAAAGAGATTTATAATATGTAGCTTGGGAGTTTCTTACTTGAAATTAAGTAGAGTAAGACGGTTATACCGTTATATTAATTAAGAAAAACAGGAAGATGGTACCGTGTAAAGCACTCTTTAATATAAAGAAGTGCTTTTTTTAGGAGGAAAAATGTTAGATAAAAAATATTCTTTCAAAGAAAAAGAAGAAAAATGGAGTAAGTATTGGCAAGATAAAGAGATTTATGCTTTTCAAAGAGATGATAATAAAACAGTTTATTCAATAGATACACCTCCACCAACAGTGAATGGTAAGATACATATAGGACATATCTTTTCTTATAATCAAGGAGATATGCTAGCAAGATATAAAAGATTAAGAGGTTTTAATGTTTTTTATCCATTTGGTTTTGATGATAATGGTTTACCTAGTGAAAGATTAGTAGAAAAAGAATTATCTTTAAGAGCTCATGAACTATCAAGAGAAGATTTTAGAAAGCATTGTTATGATATAACTGATAAATATGAAAAAGATTTTAAAACATTATTTACAAAGGCAGGTATAAGTAGTGATTGGAATCATGCTTATAAGACAGTTAGTGATGAATCTATTAAAATAAGTCAAAAGTCATTTCTAGATTTATATAAGAAAAACTTAGCATATCATAAAGAAAGTCCAGCATTATGGTGTAATGAATGTAGAACATCTATTGCACAAGCAGAGTTAGAAACTAAGACACTTAAAACATTATTTAATTATATAAACTTTACTACAAAAGAAGATAATTTTGACTTTACTATTGCTACTACAAGACCTGAATTATTACCTGCAATAGTTGCAGTGTTCGTTTAATGAAGAAGTTAAAATATTAGCTGATGATAAAGTAGCACTTGATAAAGGAACTGGAGTAGTTATGTGTTGTACTTTTGGAGATCAAACAGACATAGAGTGGTGGAAAAAGTATAACTTACAACTTAAAAATATATTTACTGAAGATGGTAGAATTAAAGATTCAATAGATAAATATGGTGGATTAAAAATAAAAGAAGCTAGAGAAAAAATAATTGAAGATTTAAAAGAAGCAAATGTTTTAATTAAACAAGAAGAAATAGAACATGAAGTTCAAGTTCATGAAAGATGTGGTAAAGAAGTTGAATATTCTGTTATGAATCAATGGTTTATAGATATAATTAACCATAAGGATGAACTATTAGAACAAGGTAATAAAATAAATTGGAATCCTAGTTTCATGAAAAAAAGATATGAAGAATGGGTTAAAAATATAGCATGGGACTGGTGTATTTCTCGTCAAAGATATTTTGGAGTACCATTTCCTGTTTGGTATAAAAAAGATACTTTAGAAGTAATAGTAGCAGATGAAGAAGACTTGCCAGTTAATCCATTAATAGATTTACCAAAAGGTTATAAGAGAGAAGAAGTAATAGCAGAAACAGATGTTTTAGATACTTGGGCTACTAGTTCAGTAACACCTCTTATAAATATGCATTATGGTGAAAAAGAAAACTATGAAGATATATTAAGACCTATGTCTCTTAGAACTAATTCTAGTGATATTATTAGAACTTGGGATTTTTATACAATAGTTAAGAGTTTCTATCACTTTAAAGAAATTCCATGGAAAGATGTAATGATTACAGGTTTTGTAATGGCATCTAAAGGTGAAAAAATATCTAAGAGTAAGGGGAATTCTAAATTTGATCCTATAGAATTAATTGATAATTATTCTAGTGATGTAGTAAGATATTGGACAGCATCTGGTCGTTTAGGAACAGATATAGCTTATTCAGAAGAAACATTACTTAGAGCTAAAAAATTAATTAATAAAATTTGGAATGTTTCTAAATTTATAGAAATGCATTTAGAAGATTATCAAGATAAAGAATTTAATGATTATGAATATTTTGATAAGTATATTTTACAAAAATATAAAGATTTAGAATCTCAATTTATTTCATATTTAGATCATTATGAAGTAGGTTTAGCTCTTAATAGTTTAGAAAAATTCTTTTGGAATTTCTGTGATAATTATATAGAAATAGTTAAACATAGACTTTATAGACCAGAAGAATTTGGAGATAAAGCAAGATATTCAGGTCAAAAAACAGTATTTATTTTACTTAAAAAACTTTTAATAAACTTTTCTATTTATTTTCCTTTTATAACTGAAGAAATATATCAAGAAATATATCATGATAAATTATCGATTCATTTAGAAGAATTAAAAGAAGTAGAATATGATTTTAATCTAGAAAAAAGTGAAGTATTAATAGATATAATTAGTGATGTAAGAGGTTATAAAACAGTTAATAATGTTTCTTTAAAAACAATTATTAAGAATTTTGAAATATCTTGTAGTGATGAAATAAAGAAGAATATAGAAGATGCTTTAAAAGATTTTAAAGCTACACTTACTATTGAAAATATTAAATTTAATATAATAGATTCTTCTTATAAAATAGAAAATATAGAGTTAGAAACAGAATAATAAATATTAATCTAATTATATTTTATGATATAATTAGATTGCTGCCATGATGGCGGAATTGGTAGACGCACACGACTCAAAATCGTGCGAAGCAATTCATGTGGGTTCGAGTCCCACTCGTGGCACCAAAATAAATAATAAAATACACTTTAAAATGTGTATTTTCTTTTTAGATAATAGAGGTAAACATGAAAATTAAAAATTTATCATTATCTTTTGGTGTTCATGAAATATTTAAAAATGTTAATTTAGATATACCTGAAAATGAAAAAGTAGGAATAGTTGGAGTAAATGGAGCAGGTAAATCAACATTTTTTAAACTTATTATGAAAAGACTTGAACCAGATGAAGGAAAAATAATTATAAAAGAAGATTATAATATTGATTTGATACCTCAAGTTTTAGAAGATGAAGTAAGTGATTTATCAATAGATGTTTTTTCATATTTAGAAAGTGGAAGACCTATAAAAAAATTAGAAGCAGATTTACAAAAAACATATGAAGAAATAGCAAAAGAACAAAGTGAAAATAAGCAAAAACTATTATTTAAAAAAGTAGACAAAATTGAACAAAAATTACAATTTTATAGATATTTAGAAGCAGAAGAAGATTTACTTAAGATAGTTTATGGTATGAAAATAGATGATACTTTATTAAATAGTAAACTTAGTGATCTTTCTGGAGGACAAAAATCTAAAATTACATTTGCAAGACTTCTTTATGCTTCTCCTGAGATAATGCTTTTAGATGAACCTACTAATCATTTAGATGAAGATACAAAAGCTTTTGTTACTAATTATTTAAAAGAATATAAAGGAAGTCTTTATGTTATTTCTCATGATATAGAGTTTTTAAATGAAATAACTACTAAAATATTATTTATCGATAAAAGAACGAAAAAAATGGAACTTTTTGATGGTAATTATAACAAGTTTATAAAAGTTCATAATGAAAGAGAAAAGACTTTGAATAGATTAATAGAAATAGAAGCAGAAAAAGAAAAAAAATTACAAAGTTTTATAGATAAGTATTCGTCATCTTCAGGTAAAAGAAAAAGAGTAGTTCAAGATAGAGAAAAAAAGTTAGAAAAATTAAAAAGAGAAAAAATAGAAGTTATTAAAACTCAAAAACAAGTTAAAGTAGATATGGATATAGAAAATGAAAGTTCTGTAATACCAATAAAAGCTAAAAATTTATATTTTAAGTATGATAAAAATTATATAATTCACAATTTATCTTTTGAAATAGAAAGAGGAGAGAAGTTTTTAATAGTAGGTCAAAATGGAGTAGGTAAATCAACATTATTAAAATTAATTGTTAAAAATTTAGAACCTAATCGTGGAGAGATAAATTATGGTACGAAAGTAAAACTAGCATATTATGCTCAAGAGCATGAAATATTAGAAAAAAATAAGACTATATTTGAAAATTTTAATGATGTAGATATAACTGATAAAAAATTAAGAAGTTTTTTAGGAAGATTTTTATTTTTTGAAGACGATATTTATAAAAAAGTATCAACATTATCACCTGGGGAAAGAGCAAGAGTAGCACTTGCTAAAATATCTTTATCAAAAGCTAATTTACTTATTTTAGATGAACCTACTAATCATTTAGATAAAGATACTCAAAAAATAATAGCTGAAACCTTTAAAGATTATAAGGGAACTATGTTAGTAGTATCGCATAATCCTGAATTTGTAGATAATCTAGGTATTGAAAGAGTACTATTATTACCAAGTGGTAAAATATATTTTTATGATAGAAAAATAGTAGAAAAATATGAAAAAATTAATAAAAATGAACTTAAACATCTATAATTTTTTACTTGTCAAAAAAGATGTAAATAAGTTTTGTTATTAGAAACCTATGATATAATTATAATGTATTATATTTTTGTTTAATACCGATATATAAATTTATATATTGAAGGAGATTTATGAATTCGATAAGAAAAAAAGTATGTTTAATAATGATTCTTTTATTAACTACATTAATTGTTAAAGCAGATAATATAACTAATACTTTAGTAGGAAAAAATCAAGTTAGTCCTGGTGAAACACTTTCACTTGATTTTAATGTTAATTCAACATCTAGTATTTATTCTTATAAAGTAACAGTTACATATGATTCTAATGATGTTAAATTAGTATCTATAAATAATAAAGAAGGAGTTACTGGAAGTAATAATATAAATAGTAACACTTTTGTTTTTAATACTAATGGAACAAGTGGAAGTATATCTTTAGCTAATTTTGTATTTAAAGCTAATAAAAATACTTCTAGTAAGAATACAACTATTAAAATTTCAGGTTTAGCTTGTATGGGAAATCCTAGTGAAACAAGTACAGAAAGTAATTTTTGTAAGAATGCAGAAATTAAACAAGTTGGAGAGTTTACTCAAAATATAAGTTTAAAATCAAATAATAATTTTTTATCAACTATAAAATTAGATAATGAAGAAATATCTAACTTTTCAAAAACTGAAACAGATTATGAAATTGCAGTAGAAAGTAATGTAGATAAAATTACTATTTCTGCTACTTCTGAGGATTCTAAAGCATCAGTAGCTGGTACAGGTAAGAAAAAATTAGAATACGGAGTGAACAATTTTAATATTTCTGTAATTTCAGAAAGTGGAGATACTAAGACTTATAATTTAAAAATAACAAGAAAAGATGAAAGAAAAAGTGATAATTATTTAAAAAGTATCATTATAAATGGTAAAAATATTAAAAAATTTGAAACTAATACTTTATCTTATAAAGTTTATCTATATAAAATAACAAATGTAGATGATGTTAAAATAGAAGCTATAACTAGTGATTCACAAGCAACATATAAAATAGAAAAGCCTAAAACTATAGTAAAAGGTGAAAATATTTATAAAATAATAGTTAAGAGTGAAAATGGTGAAGAAAACACTTATACTTTAAAAGTTTATAATATAGATAAAGAGATATCTAAAAAACTAGAATTATTATCATTATCAGGTTATAAGATAAACTTTAATAAAAATACTAATAGATATGAAGTATATTACAATAAAGATAAGATAGATAATTTAAAAATAATATACAAAACACAAGAAAAAAGTGAATATGTCGATGTTACTATGAGTATAGATGTTGATAAAACTAAAAATTTATCTAGATTACTTAAACCTAATCAAACTATTACTATTACTATAGAGGGAATAGATGGTAAGAAAGAAGAGTATGAAATATACTTTAAGAAAGATAATAGAATTAACTTTTTTGCTTTTGTAATCGTAATAATAATTATAATTTTAGGAATAGTATTATATAAGAAAATAAAAGATAAAAATATGCCAGTAAAAAGTAATAAACAAAAAGAAATAAAAGAAGAACCTAAAAAAGAAATAAAAGAAGAAACAGAAGAAGATTTATTTGCAACTAAAGAATTAACTAATGAAGATTTAAAAAGGATAAGAAGATGAAGATTTATAGACCTGATATATATCAAAAAGATGTATTTTCTATAAATTATGAAAAATTAAAACAAAAGAAAATTAAAGTATTAATCTATGATATAGATGATACTTTAATTCCTTCTAATGAGACAAAAGTAAATGAGAAAACTATAAAGTTAATTCAAAAATTGAAAAAAGATTTTAAAATATTTTTACTTACTAATTCACCTAGATTTAGAAGTGATAAAATTAAAAATCAATTAGATTTAGAATGTTATTCTTTTTCAATGAAACCATTTAAGTATAATTTAAATAAAATAATGAAAAATTATGATAAAAAAGATGTAGTATTAATAGGAGATAGACTTTTAACTGATATAAAACTTGCAAATAACTATAATATTATGTCTATATTAGTAGATCCGATAACTAATCATAATTTTATCTTAGTAAAAATAATGAAAAAGTTAAAAGAAGAACCTTTATATAGGGAATTAGAAAAGAAAAAAATATTAATAAGAGGAAGGTATTATGGCTAAAAAATGTTTAGGATGTGGTATAGAACTCCAAACGACTAATGTTAAATTACCAGGTTATATATTTGATATTAATACTGATTATTGTACTAGATGTTTTAGATTAAAACATTATGGTGAATATAAATCAGAAGTAACTGCTAATTTTGATATGAAAAATATAAAAAATAAAAAAGATTTAGTTATATATGTCATAGATATAATAAATTTAACAGAAAAGTTATTGGATATTAAAAATCCTAAAATACTTGTAATTAATAAAACTGATTTACTAACTAATATTAATAAAGAACATTTAATTCAAAAATTTAAAAAAATTTATCCTAATTTTTTAGATTATATATTAGTAAGTGCTAATACTAATTTTAATTTAGATAAATTAATTGAAAAAATAAAAGAATATAAAACTAGTAAAAATGTATATATAGTTGGTAATTCTAATGTAGGTAAGAGTAGTTTAATAAATAAACTAGTATCTTGTTATTCTAAAAATCTTAGTACTTTAACTATATCTCCTCTTCCTGGTACAACAGTAGGTAATATTAAATTAAATTTAGAAGAAGATTTAGTTTTAATAGATACACCAGGTTATATATCAAATGGTAATATTTTGAATTATGTTGATCTAAAGGATATGAAAAAACTTAATTCAAAGAAAGCTTATAAACCTAAGACTTATCAATTAAAAGAGAATCAAACTATTATATTAGATGATTATATGAGACTTGATTATATATCTGGAGAAAAAAATAGTTTTACTATTTATACATCACTTAATGTAAAAATAGAAAGATTTAGTTTTTTAAAGAGTAATAGATGTAAGAATTACTATTCTTATGAAGTAGAAATACCTGATAATTCAGATTTTGTAATACCAGGTTTAGGTTTTATTAAAATTAGAGATAAAGCGAAAGTAAAAGTTTATATAAATGTTAATGTTAAAGCATTTGTAAGAGAATCTATAATATAGATTCTTTTTTATTTACTAAATATTCTATAAAGATAATAATTTATAGCTATGATAAATCATTTATGATATACTTTTTATTAGAATAAGGTAGTTATATATGAAGAAATATAGTATTTGGTACATAGGTATATTTTTCTTATTTTTAAGTGTTAGTTTACTTTTTATTTATAACAATAATAGAAAGGTCTTTTTAGCTAGTGTTGAAGTAGAAGAAAAGCTAGAAAGAAATTATAATCAAAGTTATAAAGATGCATTTAAAGATGATATATTCAGAAAAGAAGTATTAACTGCTATTTATGGTGCTGATAAAGTTAAAAAAGATTTTGATTTATTATCTTTATATGATATAGAAAAAGATTTACTTAATAAAATAGAAGTAATGGATTTAAGTAATAAAGAAATAAAAGAATTAAATGGAGTAGAATACTTATCTAATTTAAGAGAATTAAATTTAGAAAACAATCAATTAAAAAAAGTTAATTTAAGATATAATGAATTATTAACTAATTTAAATATATCTAATAATAACTTAGAAAGAATAAATCTTAATTTTAATAAAAATTTAGAATATCTTAATTTATCTAAAAATAACTTGTCTAAGTTTGACACTTTACCTATATCTAAGATTAAAAAATTAGATCTTAGTAATAATAATATATCAGAAATAAAACTTACTAATATGAAAGATATTATAAGTTTAAGACTTAAAAATAATAAACTTAAAGAAGTAAATTTAAAAAATAATTTAAAACTAGAAGAATTAGATATATCATTTAATAAAATAAAAGAGTTATCATATTTTTCTAATTTAACAAGTTTAGATATAGAAGCTACTGATATAGAAGATGTAATAGTAAACAAAGAATTAAAAAGAATAAATATAGGATCAACTAAGTTTAAAGATATAGAATTTATTAGAAATTTAGAAGATTTAGAAGACTTAAATGTATCTAATACTAATATTACTAATTTAGATTTATCTAAATATAAAAAATTAAAAAGTTTAAATATATCTGATACATATTTAGAAAAATTTAATATTAAAGATAATTTATTACTTCAAATTTTAAAAGCAGAAAAAGCACATATTAAAAATCTAGATTTAAGTAATAATAAAAATATAGAAGTTTTAAATTTATCTAATAATAAAATAGAAGAAATAGATTTAAAAGAATTAACAAAATTAAAAGACTTAAATTTAAGTAATAATAAATTAAAAACAATAGATTTAACAAAATTAAAAAAACTAAGTTCTTTAATAGTTAATAACAACGAATTAAAAGAAATAGATACTAAAGAATTAAAAGATTTAGAAGTATTAGAAATAGCAAATAACGATATAGAAAAAGTAGATTTAAAAGATAATCTTAATTTAACAAAATTAAATATTTCATCTACTAAAATAAAAGATATTAATGTAGATAATTTTAAAAAATTAAAATCATTAAATATTAGTAATTTAAATTTAAAAGAAATTAAGCCATTTAACATAGAAGAAGTAGATTATTCACATAATTCTATTAGTGATATAAGTGTATTTAAAGAAATGTTAAAGGATGTAAAGAAAAAAGTATTATTTAATGATCAAGTTATTAATATGTTAGTTGATGTTAATAAAACGTATGATTTAGTTTTAAAAGATATAGATGGAAAAGATATAGCTTTAGATTTACCAGAAGGATTAGAATATAAAGATTCCAAGATAACTGTTAAGAAGAGTGGATTTTTTGAACTAGAATATCAATATGGAAAAATAAGAATTTTAGCACTTAAAGAAAGTGATTTAAAAGAAAGAACAGATTTAAAATTCTATACTATGGATTCATTAACAGCATATTATAGTGTATTAAATGAGTTAAAGACACTTTATGAAAACTTAAAAAATAATCCATCTTTAGAACAAGGTAAATATTTTGCAACTAAGTTAGAAGAATTAAAGGAAAAAGAAAAACAATTAAAATTAGATAAAGATTATGTTAAAAATTTAATTGAAGAAATAAAAAAATCTGAATATAAAGATATATATTTAGATGGAGAATTAGATAACTTAGATGTATTTACTAATGAAGCAGATTTAATTGGTAAATTGAAATCATTAACTTTAAAGAAAGATAATTATACTTATGATAAATTAATGAAGAAGTTAAAATTAAGAAATGGTTTCAAAGCTAAAGAAATTGAAAATTCTACAGATACCTTAGAAGAAAAAATTAATAAAATAAACGATTATTTAACTTCTACTAATAATATAACTAAAGATATTGAAACAGCAGATAATATTATTAAAAATCATGGATATACAGCGTTTTATAGGGCACAAGTAATGGTTAGAAAAAATAGAGTTATTAAACCTGCTAAGAATTTAATACTTAACGAAATATCTGAAAAGAGAACAGAAGAGTTAAGAAAACTTTCTTTAACACCTGTAAAAGTATTAAATAAGAAGCCATTACAAGAAGCATTAGAAGATATAAAAAGTATGCCTGTTACTAAATTATCTAAAGAAGATGCTAAAGAAAGAGAAAATTTAATTGATCAAATTACTTTAGCAATTAATAATATTAATTTAACGGAAGAAGAAAATACATCATTATTAAATAGATATAATAAACTTATGGAAAATCAAATTAAAGCTAATCCTAATACTTCAGTAACATCATTTACTTTAATAATAATTTTATTCATAATAATTGCACTATATTTATTTAGTAAACATAGAAAAAAGAAATATATTAGTTAATAAAAAAGACCAATAAAACTATTGGTCTTTTATTACTTTTTATAAGATAATATAAAAATAATTATTTTTCTTGAAAAAGAATATAATATTAGTTATAATTAATTTGTCTTATGGCGGTGTAGCTCAGTTGGCTAGAGCGTCCGGTTCATACCCGGAAGGTCAGGGGTTCAAATCCCTTCGCCGCTACCAATAAAGTAAATTAAAACTAATTCTTTTGAATTAGTTTTTTTCTATTAAATCTATTACAATTGCTAAAACTCCATAAGTTTCTTGTTTTTCTTTAGTGTAAAATTTTTCAAGAACATTTAATAATTTTTCTTTAGTCATAGTTTTATCTGCTAAAACAGAAATATCAAAATCTTTAAACATATCGTGAAAATTTTTGTATTTTATTAAATTTATAACTTTTGCATTAAAACTTTCTTTTAATTCAGGTTCTTTTAAAAATTTAATTGAATCTCCAATTTTAATTTTTTGTCTTTTTTCATCATTTAATCTAATTTCAATTCTTTTTGTACCATTAAGTATAAAGTTATAATATTCAGCTTGTAATTTCATTTCATGTAACATAATTTCTTTAATCTCTCTTTCTTATTAATAATAATAGCATAACATATTTTAATATGTTAAAATTAAAAATAGGAGATAGTTATGATAGTAAATAAAGATGAGTATTTGAATAATATAGAAAATGAAGTTATGCACTTAGGAATCAATGAACAATTTAGAAAAAATCCAGCATTTGATAGAAACTGTATTTTAGGAGATTTAAGAAGTATAATTATACAAGCTCCAGAAGAAAATATTAAAGTAGAAAAAGAAGAAAATAAAATTGAAATTGATTATAATACACTAAATGGAAGAACTTCAGCTAAGATAGTTAAATTAACAAGTAATCCTAATACTTTTTATATACAAACAAGAGTGGATGAAAATGTTAATTCAAATCTTGATGAAATTAAATATAATTTAACAAAAGTTGAATTAGATGAAAAGACAGGTCAAATAAAAACAGAAAGTAAAGCTGCTACTTTTACTATTATTAATGGTGTAGATACTGAAATTACTGTTAGTAATAAACAAAACTTTTTTAATTCTTATGGAATAGAGTATGAAAGAATTTATAAATTATATGACAATATGATATTTGATAAAAGTGTTACAGATATGTTAACTAGTTCATATGATATGGCATTTAGTCATATGAATGGCTTTATGTCACCATCAGATAATCAATTGGTATATGCATCTTCAACTAGAAGAAATGGAATAGATACAGCAAGAGTTCATACAGCAGAAAAAGAAGATGCTATGATGAAAGTAAAATATAATACAGAATTAAGATTATCTAATGAACATGGTCTTCAAGAAATGCGAATTAATGGAGGAGTTTTCGGATTAACTACATATATTCCTAAACTAACAAGTCAAGAATTAGAAGAAACAATTAATAATGAAAATGATTCGATAGTAAGAGAAGGTCTTAGAAACTGGAATAATGAAGTTATAGATAGAACAAAAGTAGATTATGATCCAGAGTTAGATGAAGATCTAATAGTTAAAAATAAAGAAAGTATATTAAAGACAAGATAATAGATTTAATTTATAATACTTATTAAGTGTGTAAATTGACATTTTTTAAATAGTGCTAACATAAAGCGAAAATGGAGTAAAAAATATGTCGGATACAGCTAAATTTACAATGATAGATGAAAATTTTATATGTGAAGTTTGTGGAAAAGAAGTAAAAAAACTAGGATATACAGCAAGAAATCATTGTCCTCATTGTTTGTGTTCAAAACATGTAGATGTAAATCCTGGAGATAGATTATGTACTTGTCATGGAATTTTACAACCAGTTGCAATCGAACCAGTAAAAAAAGAAAAATATAAAATAGTTTATAAATGTAGTGATTGTGGAATGATCAAAAGAAATATAATGGCAGAAGATGATAATTTTGAAAAAATTTTAGAAATTATGTCTAATCCAGTAAGTGTTTAGTAATAAAAAAAGATAATATAACATTATCTTTTTTTATTTAAGTAAAAACTTAGTAAAAGTTCAGCATTTTATCAGTAATTAAATTATATACTTAAATCATGAAAGGAGATGGTGTATAAAAAAGAAAAATAAAATACCAATAACAATTTTAAATGATAACTAATAATAACTAATTAATAAAATAAAAAAGGAGGAATTTATATAAGAATAAAAAATTAAGAAAAAACTTAGTAAAACTTCAGCATTTTATCAGCAAGTAAGATATATACTAAAAATAAGAAAGGAGATAATTATATAGAAATAGAAAAATTAAATACTAAATTATTAAATGAAATTAAATACGATTGATAACTAATTATAACTAAAACTTAAGGAGGGATTCATATAAGAATAAAAAAATAAATAAAAGGAGAAAATAATAAAATGTAATAAAAACAGTTAATTATTTATAATAAATAAAATTTGATATTTATAAGAATATAGAGCTTTGAAAAGATAAAGAATGGTTATTTAACTAAATGATATAAAGCAATAATAAAAGTTTATAAATAATTAATATATAAAAAAAGATAGGAGTGATTTTTATAGAAATATAGGTAAAATAGATATTTAAGATATAAATATCTATTTTTTGTTATAATTAACATATTCAGTTAATTCTCAAGAAATAGATATATAATTATATCTAAAGGAGTGAAATATGAAAAAAATATTACTAGTAGAGGACGAATCAAAAATAGCTAATGCTGTTGCAAGAGGTTTAAAATATGAAGGATTTGAAGTTAGTATTGCTAGTGATGGAGAAGAAGCTTTAATTTTAGGAAAAGATGAAGAGTTCGATTGTATAGTATTAGATAGAATGCTTCCTTTAAAAGAAGGTGTTGAAGTATGTAAAGAACTTAGAGAAAGTAATATTAAAACTCCTATAATTATGTTAACTGCTAAAAGTGGAGTAAACGATAAAATAGAAGGATTAGATGCAGGGGCAGATGATTATTTAGCAAAACCATTTAGTTTAGATGAATTACTTGCAAGAATTAGAGCATTACTTAGAAGACCTAATGTTATTTTAAATGAAGAAATAAAAGTAGGTGATTTAGTTTTAAATACTACGACATTTGAAGCAAAAAGAAATGGTAAAACTATTATATTAAGTAAAAAAGAATATGATTTATTAGAGTATTTAATGAGAAATGCTAATAAAACTATAAGTAAAGAAAAAATAATTAATCATGTCTGGGACTTTGATTCAGATATACTTCCAAATACAGTTGAAGTATATATGGGTTATTTGAGAAATAAAATAGATAAACCTTTTAAAGATAAGAAAATGCTTCAAACAGTAAGAGGATTTGGATATAAAATAGAAGGAGAAACAAATGATACGAAAAAATAAGCCATATTTAAAATTAACATTTATGTATGCATCAATACTATGTTTAGTTAGTATTATCTTTAGTACTATTATATATTCAAATACAGTTAATTCTTTTAATGTAAGACCAATAGAAGTATTTTATGGTAAAGTGTACAGTTCCAATGAAAAAGCTAAAGAAGCTATTAATAAAAGAGATAATGAAATAAAAAAAGAACTATTATTTCATTTAATAGTACTAGATAGTATGATTATAATTTTAGGTACTATTGGAAGTTATTTCTTATCAAAAAAGACTTTAAAACCAATAGAAGAAAATTTAGAATTACAAATGGAATTTATATCAAATGCATCACATGAACTTAAAACACCAATTACTATTATTTCTATGGAAAATGAAGTATTGTTAAAACAAAAAAAGCATACTGAAGATGAATTAGTAGATCAAATAAAAAGTAATTTAGAAGAAGTACAAAACTTATCTAAATTAGTTAATATTTTATTAGAACTTGCTAGAAATAATAAGATAACTTTAGAAAAAGTAAAAGTATTTGATGTAGCAAATAATTCTATTAATAAACTTTCATCATTAGCAAAAAAGAAAAATATTACTATATTAAATAATATTACTAATCTAGAAATAAATGCTAATAAAGATATTTTAGAAGAAGTAATGGTGATAATTATAGATAATGCTATTAAATATAGTGATAAAAATACAACGATTAAAGTATATTCTAAGAATAATAAAATATTTATAGAGGATGAAGGTATAGGAATAAAAGAAAAAGATATAAAATATATTTTTGATAGATTTTATAGAGGAGATAAATCACATTCTAGTGAAGGTTATGGACTTGGTTTATCACTTGCAAAACATTTAACAGAAAAAATGAAGATGAAAATAACTGCATATAATAATCATGATAAAGGATCAACATTTATTATTGAATAATAGGTATTGTTATTTAATAAAAATAAGATAGTTAATAAATAAAAAAGATTTTAAAAATCTTTTTTATTTGTTTAATATAGTAAAATAACATATAATATTTAAAGGGTGTTTTATGCTAAAAGTAAATAATCTTGATTTTAAAAATATCTTAAAAAATATTAATATAGAAGTAAGAGATAATCAAATTGTTAGTGTTATAGCTGCTAATAATTCTGGTAAAACTTTATTGTGTAATATTCTTAATACTACTGTTTTAACTGACTCATCTATTAGTATAAACAATCACGATATTAATACTGATAAACATAGTTATTTAAGAAGAATTAGTTTTATACCTGAAAGATTCTTTTTTATTAATAGTTTAGTATATCAAGAAATAAAAATGCCACTTTATAATCTTAATTTTAATATAAAAGTAATAAATAAAAGATTTGAAAAACTAGTTAAATTATTAAATATTGAATATCTTATTAATAAAGATATAAAAGAGTTAAATGATTATGAAAAATTTTTAGTATATTTATCTAAATCTTTAATAACAAGTCCTAAAGTAATAATAATAGATGATATTTTTAAAGTCTTAGATAAGTCATACTATAATCAAATATTTATTACTTTACAAAAAATTAAAAAATATAGTTCTATTTTAATAACTTCTATTTATTTTGATCCTATTTTATATAGTGATTATATCTATTATTTAGAAGATAAAAATATAAAATATAGTGGAAATAAAGAAAAGTTTTTTAAATTAGATAATGAATTAGTAAAGGGTCATATTAAGATAAATGATATAATATCTTCTTCTTTAGCACTTAATTGTTATGAAGTTATGGATAATATAGTTAGAGATAAAGAAGATTTGGTGAATATATTATGGTAGTAGGTATTCTAGATAAAGAAGAATTAAATAATAAATATATAGATATAAATATAGATACTAAAATAGATTTAAATAATATATATATAGAAGTATTAAAGAATATTGATGTTAAAGTTAATTTAGATTATTTATCTATATCTGATAAAGTGATACTTTTAATATCTAATATAAATAATTTTAAATTTAAGAATATTTTATTAAATAAATTATTTAGATATTTAGATACTAATAATACTAAGAAAGTATTAAATTATTTAAAAAAATTAAAAGATATAAATATTTATATATTAGAAGATGAAGATTTTTTAATTAAGAATATTAATAAATTATTAGTAGATGGAAAAATAGTTAATACTGAAGAATATTTTAAAATTAATAATTTATCTACTTTATATGAAATAAAAGATATGTTATCAAAAAGAAATATAAAGATAATGTATCATAAAGATTATAGAGATTTTATAAAGGATGTGTATAAAAATGTTTCTAAAAAGAATTAATGTTATTACGAGAGTTGTTTCTTTTCTTATTTTTTTAATTATAACTATAATTGAAAAGAATACTTACTTTTTATTACCAATACTACTTTTATGTATTTATTCTAGTATAGATCATGAAAATTTATTTATAAGTATTTTAAATTTTTTATTATTTATACCTATATTTTTTTATAAACTTAAGTATATAGCAGAAATAATATTAGTTTTAGAATATTTATATTTCTTAATTATTTTTATGATAAATTACGATAAAATTTATTTTTTAAAGAAATTAGGATTAGATAAAGATTTAATTTATAAATTATTACATAAAAAAGAAGAATTAAAAGATATAAAAAATGCTTATAAATTAAGTTTTAATAACTTTTATAAGAAAAGTAAATTATATATTGAATTTACAAAAGCAGATATTATTTTTTTAATACTTAATACCTTATATTTATTAGTGGTGATATTTATATGAAATATTTTGGTTTTATAACATATGATGGTAGTAATTTTCATGGTAGTAGTATAAATACTCCTTATAGAACAGTAGAAGAAGAATTTAGTAAAGTTTTAACTCTTATAAATAATAAAAATACTAAATGTTCTTTTTCATCTAGATTAGATAAGTCTGTACATGCTATTAATTTACCAGTTAGTTTTGAAATAGAAAAAGATATAGAAATAAATAATTTATTAAGAGCAATAAATAATTATTTACCAAGAGATATTTATTTAAAAAATTTAAAAATAATAGATAGTTATTTTTATATAAGAGATACTTTGTCCAAAACTTATAAATATTTAATTAATGTAGGAGAATATGATCCTTTAATAGATAAATATACACTTAATTTAAATAAGAAACTAGATATAGAAAAGATGAAAGAAGCATCTTCTTATTTATTAGGTGAACATGATTTTTATATGTTTACAGAATTTAGAGAAAAAAGATATCATTATTTAAAAACTATATATAGTATAGATATATTTACTAAAGATAATATAGTAACTATTAGATATAAAGGTAATTCTTTTTTAAAGTATCAAATTAGATATATGACAGGTTTACTTATAGATATTGGTTTAGGTAAAAAAGATCCTTTAATTATAAAAGATTTACTTAATTTAAAAAGTATTCCTAGAACTTATTTTATAAATGGAAATGGTCTTTATTTAGAAGAAGTAGAATATGGAGATATAGATGGAAAAAGTAGTACTAATTGATGGTAATAATTTAATTTTTAGATCTTATTATGCAACAGCATATAGAGGAGAACTTTTAACTAATTCTAAAGGTTTACCAACAAATGCAATATATGCTTATGTACAAATGTTAATTAAAATAATAGCAGAAGAAAAACCAACTCATATTATGGTAGCATTTGATAAAGGTAAAACTTTTAGACATGAAAGTTACGATGATTATAAAGGTGGAAGAAATGAAACACCTAGTGAATTAAAACAACAAATTCCATATGCTAAACAAATCACTAGAGCAATGGGAATTACAGTAGAAGAATTAGAAAATTATGAAGCTGATGATATTATAGGTACATATTCTAAAAAAATAGAAACTGAAGTATTATTAGTATCTAGTGATAGAGATTTATTACAACTTATTTCACCAAATGTAAAAATGAAACTTTTAAAAATGAAAGATTTTATTTATTATGATGAAAAAAGTTTTTATGAAGATTATGGTATTAAACCTATAGAAGTAATAGATTTAAAAGCTTTAATGGGAGATAGTTCAGATAATATTAAGGGAGTTACAGGAATAGGTGAAAAGACAGCTTTAAAGCTTATAAAAGAATATCATACAATAGATAATTTATATAAGAATATTGATAATTTAAAAGGTAAAATAAAAGAAAATTTATTAAATGATAAGGAAAGTGCTTATAAATCACTTGAGCTTGCTACCATATACTTAAATGTTCCTATAGAAGTAAATTTAGAAAAGATAGTATATAAAGGTAGTAATGAAGAGGAATTAAATAGTTTATTAAAAGAATTAGAATTTACTTCATTATTTAATAAAATGAAAATGAAAAAGAATGAAGAAAAATTAGAAATAGAGATAATAGAAGATACTAACTTTTCTTTAAATGAAGATTATTCTTTATACTTGCTTAGTTCTAATTTAAGTTATTTTAAATCTAAGACATTAGGAGTAGCAATTAGTACAAAAGATAAAAATTATTTTATAAAAACAGAATATTTTAATGACAAGATATTTAACAATAATTTTAATAAATATACTTATGATGTAAAAAGAGTTGATGTAGCTTTATCACTATTAAATTTTAATAATAATATTAATTTTGATAACTATATAGCATATTACTTACTTAATGAGAAAATTACAGAAGATATAGCATTTATTATGAATAATAAAGGTTATGATGTTAAATTAAATGAAGATATATTTAAGAAAGATAAGATATTAATCGAAGAAGAAAATTTAATTAACGATGCATGTAAAAAAGCTAGATTTATTTATGAAGAAAAGAATAGATTAATAGAAGAAATAGATAAGAATGATCTACATTATTTATATTATGATATTGAATTAAAATTGGCTTTAATTTTAGCTAATATGGAAAAAGAAGGAATATTAGTAGATAAGTCTTACTTAGATAACTTAGAAATTGAAATAAGAGCAAAATTAAAAGATTTAGAAGAAAAAATATATGCTATATCAGAAGAAGAATTTAATATATCTTCACCTAAGCAACTAGGAGTTATTCTTTTTGAAAAATTAAATATACCATATCCTAAAAAGAGTAAAAACTCTAATTATTCTACAGATAAAGAAGTCCTAGATAAAATTAGAATATTTAATCCAATAGTTAGTTTAGTAGAAGAGTATAGAATGCTATCTAAGCTTAATTCTAATTATGTGGTAGGTTTAAAAGAACAAATAATGTCTGATAATAAAATACATACTATATATAATCAATGTTTAACTAGAACAGGAAGACTTTCTTCAAAAGATCCTAATCTACAAAATATACCTAATCACGATGAGTATGGAAGACTTATTAGAAAATGTTTTATATCTCAAGAAGGTTATACATTTTTATCAAGTGATTATTCACAAATAGAACTTAGACTTTTTGCAGAATTTTCTAATGTAGATAGTTTGAAAGAAGCATTTATTAATAACGAAGATATTCATAGATTTACTGCTGCTAAAATATTTAATAAAGATATAAAAGATGTAACAAAAGAAGAAAGAAGTAAAGCTAAAGCAGTTAATTTTGGAATAATTTATGGTATTTCATCTTTTGGTTTAGCAAATGACTTATCTATTAATGTAAATGATGCAAAAGACTTTATTGACAAATATATGGAAAAATTTCACGGTATCAAAGAATACATGAAAAAAGAAGTAGAAGATGCTAAAAAACTTGGTTATGTTAAAACTATAATGAATAGAAAAAGATTAATAGATGAAATAAAATCTAGTAACTATATGATTAGAATGCAAGGAGAAAGAATGGCTTTAAATACTCCTATTCAAGGTAGTGGTAGTGATATATTAAAAAAAGCTATGATAGATATAGATACTGAATTTAAAAATAAAAATATTAAAAGTAAAATGTTACTTCAAATACATGATGAACTTGTCTTTGAAGTAAAAGAAGAAGAAATAGAAATAGTAAAAGAAATAGTAAAAGAAAAAATGGAAAATGCTTTTAAATTATCAGTTCCTTTAATAGTAGATATTAATTTAGGAAAAGATTTGTATGAAGCTAAATAGGAGGTTTTATGCCAGAATTACCAGAAGTTGAAACAGTAAGAAAAAAGTTGCTTGATAAAGTACAAAATAAAATAATAGATGATGTGGAAATAATATATGATAAAATTATAAAAAATATAGATCCTAAAACTTTTAAAGAATCTTTAAAAAATCAAAAAATTGAAGATATTAAAAGATATGGTAAATGGTTAATATTTTGTTTAACTGATTATTATTTATTATCTCATCTTAGAATGGAAGGTAAATATTTATATAAAGATAGTAATGAAGAAATAGAAAAACATGAACATATAATATTTCATATGGGAGATAAAAAATTAATTTATAAAGATGTAAGAAAATTTGGATGTATGTATTTATTTTCTAAATCAACTGATATTTTTAATATAAAACCTTTATCAGATGTTGGTTATGAACCTTGGGATAAAAAATTAAATGTAGAATATTTAAAAGATAAATATAATAAAAATATACCTATTAAGACTTTGTTATTAGATCAAACTATTTTAACAGGTATAGGTAATATATATGCTGATGAGATTTTATTCTTATCTCATATAAATCCCTTATTAAAAGGAAATGAATTAAGTGATGAGAATTTAAAAGATATAATAAAGAATACTTGTGTAGTTTTAGAACAAGGCATAAAAAATGGTGGAACTACAATTAGAAGTTATACTTCACTTGATTTTGAAACAGGACATAATCAAAATAATTTATTAGTTCACAAAAGAGAAAATGAGAAATGTAAAAATTGTTCTACTTTAATTAAAAGAATAAAAGTAGGTGGAAGATCTACTTATTATTGTGAGAAGTGTCAAAAATGAATGGATTTATATTAGTAAATAAGAAAAAAAATATGACATCTAGAGATGTAGTTAATTCTTTAATCAAGATTTTAAATACTAAGAAAATTGGTCATACAGGAACTCTTGATCCTTTTGCAGAAGGACTTTTGTTAGTTGCAGTTAATAAAGGATTAAAAGTAGTAAAATTACTTAATTATAAAGATAAAGAATATGTAGCGAAAGTAAGATTAGGAATTAAAACTGATACTTTAGATATAACAGGTAATATTTTAGAAGAAATAAAAGAAGATCTAAATAAAGAAGAATTAGAAGAAGTATTACAAAGTTTTATTGGAGATTATTCTTATGAAGTACCAATATATTCTGCTATAAAAGTAAATGGTAAAAAGTTATATGAATATGCAAGAGAAGGTAAAAAAGTTGAGATACCAATTAAAGATTCATATATATATGATATTAAGTTAATTAATATTGAAGAAAATAGCTTTACATTTAGTGTTAAAGTATCAAATGGTACTTATATAAGAGCACTTGTAAGAGATATATCAAAGAAATTATGTAAACTTATGACTTTAGAAGAACTTACTAGAACAAAAATAGATTCTTTATTACTTAAAGATGCTTATACATTAGAAAATATAAAAAACAATGATTTTAAATTATTAAAAATAAATGATTTATTAAATTATAAAGAATTAGAACTTAGTGGATATTTAGAAGCTAAAGTATTAAATGGTAATAAGATAAAATTAAAAGAAAAAGAAGATAATATATTATTTATAAAAGAAACAGAAGAAATAGCGGTATATACTAGAGAAGAATGTGATATATTTAAAGTATTAGCTATGATAGAAGTATAAAGGAAAATTTTATGAATAATAAAATATATTTAGATGAAGAAGGTTATAAAGAATATTTAAAAGAAATAGAAGATTTAAAACAAGAATTTAATAATAAAGCAAAAGGTGGAACAGAAGCCGCAGAATCTGCAATAGGAGATGGATGGCACGATAATTTTGATTTTGAAGAAGCTAAAAAATTTGAATATTCTTTATCTTATAAATTAAAAGAAAAGATTGCTAATTTAAAAAATATAGTTATATTAAAGAATAAATCTAATAAATATATAAATATAAATGATTATATTTCTTTAACTCTTATATATGATGATGACAATCAAGAAAAAATAATTATTAAACTTATTGGTGCTCCAAATCCAAATTTAAATGAAGAGTATCAAGAAATAACTTTAAATTCACCACTTGGTAAAGAACTTTTAAATAAAGATAAAAATTATAAAGGTAGTTACTTTGTTAATAATAAAGAAATAAACTTTATAATTCATGATTATAATAAAGAAATAGATAAGTTAATTATTAATTAATACTTAATTGCTATAAAAATATAAATTGTGTTATAATCTTTTTGATGAAAAAAATAAATAAAAATTCTTACATATTCATAGATTTTGATGGAGTTATTTTAGATACTGAAGTTAGGCTAGAATACATGAAGGGAGATAGAACTTGGGAAGAGTTTTCACCTACAGTAGATTGGACTAAACTTATAAAAGAAGCAGAAGAGATAGAATCATCTATTGAAAATTTAAAAGAGATAGAGAAAACGTATAAAAATGTATTTATTTTATCTAAAGTTCATACAATTCATGAAATGAAAGAAAAGTTAGGATTTTTAAGAAATAATAACATTAATATTCCAGTTCATTTTGTTCCATATTCATCTAATAAATCTGATGTAGTTATACCTAAAAATAATTATTATTTAATAGATGACCAAGAAATAAATGTTATAGATTGGAATCATAAAGGTGGTGTTGGAATACATTTTAGTGAAATTAAAAAAGATAATACCATATCATCTTTAAAAGAATTATTAAGTAAAGGAGAAAAATAATGAGTGGACATAGTAAATGGGCAAAAATACATAGACAAAAAGGATTAATAGATCAACAAAGAGGAAAAGTATTTCAAAGAGTAGCAAAAGAAATATATATAGCTGCTAAAGGAACAAATGGTAAGATAGAAGATAATCCATCTTTAAGATTAGTAGTAGATAAAGCTAAAGCTTTAAATATGCCAAAAGATAATATCGAAAAAGCAATTAACAAAGCTATAGGAGCAGGAGATACTGAACAATTAGAAGAAATAATGTATGAAGGTTATGGAAGTGGTGGAGTAGCTATCATGGTATACTGTTTGACAGATAATAAGAATAGAAGTGCTATGTTAGTTAGATCAGCATTTACAAAACATGGTGGAAATTTAGGTACTAGTGGATCAGTTGCATATTTATTTAAAAGAAAAGGTGTTATAGAAATATCAAAAGAAGCAATTGATAGTGAAAAGATGTTAGAAGTAGCACTTATGGCTGGAGCACTTGATACTAGTGAAACAGAAGAAAACTATGTAATATATACAGAACCTGAAGATATAAACACTGTAAAAGAAGCATTTATAGCAGAAGGAATAACTAAGTTTGAAAAATTAGAAGTAGAATTTGTAGCAGATACTTTAATGGAAGGTGACGATGAATTCTATGAAAAGAATGGAAAACTTATAGATGCATTAGAAGAAATAGACGATGTACAAAATATTTATCATAATTTAGGATAATAAAAAAATAGTTAATATAAATCATTAACTATTTTTTATGTAATAAAGTAGATTTACTCTTCATTTATTACTAAGGAATTACTCCCTTAATTATTATTTATAATAATTTGATAATTTTATCAATAAATTTTAAGTTTAATTGTTATTTTTTGTAAATAAAAATAGTTAATGCTTTAATTTAAAGTATTATTTTAGTATAATTTATATGAGGAGGAGTGTTATGTATAATATAAGTTCATTAGAATCTGCGCTTAACAAAGCACAAGGATTTAATATGTGGATGTTTGTATCATTCGTATTAGGACTAGTAGCTGCTATTTTAATTTTTGTATTATTCTTAAATAAAAAAGCAGATAAAAAAGAAGAAGGTGTAGTTAAATTCTGTCGTGATTTCTTAAACTTTGACTTTTTATCACTAGAAATTCTATTAAAGATAGCATACGTTACATTTACAGTTATGTTTATACTAGGATCATTTGGATGGTTATATTTAGGTAACGTTCAAGGATTCTTAACATCTTTATTCATTGCACCAGTTCTATTAAGACTTGCATTTGAAGGTATCGTTTTAATGTTAAAACTTGTTAGAAATACTGATGAAATAAACAAAAAGTTAAAATAAATATTATAAAACATAATTAATAATTTTATTAATTATGTTTTTTTATGCTCTAAAAATTGTTATAATTATATTAAATTTTTAATAATATGGAGGAGTTTATTAGAAATTAGCGCTAGGACCAGTTTGGTTGACGAGGGGATAGTTTATCGAAATATTCAGCGGATGCTATCAAAGATAATTTTAAAAAGCAAAATTAATATTGTAACAAAGAGGTTATCAGAAAAGGAATTTTATGTGTGGAATAGTAGGTTATGTAGGGCATAATGAAAATGTACTACATGTTTTAATTGATGGCCTTAAAAAGTTAGAATATAGAGGTTATGACTCAGCAGGTTTAGCTTATGTAAAAAATAAGAAAGTTATAGTAAAAAAAGAAATAGGAAGAGTAAGTAATTTAGAAAAAGTAATAGATTATTCTATTAAAACTAATATTGGTATTGCTCATACAAGATGGGCGACTCATGGAAAAGTAACTAAAACTAATTCTCATCCTCATGTACAAGGTGACATAGTTTTAGTACATAATGGAATAATAGAAAATTATTTAGAATTAAAAGAAGATTTAAAGTTAAAAGGTTATAAATTTATATCTCAAACTGATACTGAAGTATTAGCAGCATTTATAGATTACTATATGAAGAAAAATAAAGAAGATATATTTAAAATAATAAAAGAAAAAATTATTGGTAGTTATGCAATTATCTTTATAAATAAAGAAGAACCTGAAAAACTTTATGTTACTAAAAAAGATTCTCCTTTATTAATAGGAAAAGAGGAAGATGGTTTTAAAATAGCAAGTGATATAGTAGCACTTAATTCTAATAAATATTATTTACTTGATAATTATGATTATGCAATTATTACAAAAGATAATATTAAGTTTAATAAAGAAAAAGAATTATTATCAAATGATAATAAAATTAGTGATACTTCTTTAGGTAATTTTAAACATTATATGTTAAAAGAAATATATGAAGAAAAAGAAGTAGTAAAAAATATAATAGATTATTATTTAAAAGACAAATCATTATTTGAAAAAAGAGTATTAGATTTATCTAAGTACAAAAAAATAGATATAGTAGCATGTGGAAGTGCTTATCATGCTGGGATGATAGGTAAATATATTCTTGAAGAAAATAAAGATATAGTAATAGATGTAGCTAGTGAATATAGATATAGAAAAACTTTAATATCTAAAGATACTTTATTAATACTTATATCTCAATCTGGAGAAACTGCTGATACTTTAGCATGTTTAAATAAAGCAAGTGATATTGATACTTTAGGAATAGTTAATGTAGAAACTTCTAGACTTGCTAGAGAGACTAAATATCAAATGTTTTTAAAATGTGGAGTAGAAGTAGCAGTAGCAACAACTAAAGCATATTTTTCTCAAGTTCTAATGATGAAGTTATTAAAATATAGATTAGATAATAAATATAAAGAAGCATTAGAATATTTTAATAAATTATTAACTGATTTACCAAAAAGTTTAGAATTTAATAATTTTGAAATAGTGGATTTAATTTCTAAACAAAAAAGAGTATTTTTCATTGGAAGATTAATAGATTATGCTATAAGTTTAGAAGCTAGCTTAAAATTAAAAGAAATATCTTATATAAATGCTGAAAGTTATCCAGCTGGAGAATTAAAGCATGGAACAATATCTTTAATAGAAAAAAATACTGTTGTAATAGCTATATCTACGGATGAAGAAATGGCATTAAAAACTAATTCTAATTTAATAGAAGTAAAAGCAAGAGGTGCTATTACTGTTGCAATAGTTAAGAAAAACTTAAAAAAATTAATAAATGCAGATTATTATATAGAAACACCAGAAGATATAGATTTACTTAGTATAATAAGTATTCAATTACTTTCATATTATGTAGCGGATAAGTTAAAAAAAGAAATAGATAAACCTAGAAATTTAGCTAAATCAGTAACAGTAGAATAAGAATTTCTTGAAAAAATCCAATAATTTTTGTATCATAATTTCTTACAGGAATTAGGTATGAGAAAAGAAGATACAATATATTATGGTAAGAAAATAGAAGATGCTAAACACTTATATTTAAAAGAAGTATCTTTTTATTTAGATATTACTAATTATCTTTTATATAATTATGAAAAATTTTTAACATATGAAGAAAATCTTAGATTAATTAGTAATATTAAGAAAGTTAATAAATTATTAAGAATATTAGAAAATACACTTAATAAGAAAAATATTAATATATCTAAAGTAGATTATATAATGTATCTTTTTAATAAAATTATTCCTTATACTGATGAAGTCTTTTACAAAGTTTATAGTGATGAATTAACTAAGATTGAAAATTATAAACAAGGAGATGATTTTAATTTTTTAGTTCATGTTATTACAAGAGGTAATAATAGAGATACAAATAATTCTGAAATTACCTCTGCATCACTTATAAATGAAGAAAATATAGCATTATTTTCAAACTTTGATACTGATATTACGTATGGTTATATACTTGAAGCTCCTTTAGATAATATAGTAGTAACATGTAATGCTGATGCTTTTTCAGATGTTCATCAACCAAAAGACAAAAAGAGATATTTAAAAACATTTGATAAATATTATAAATATGATGATTTTGAAGTAAAAATATCACCAATAAATGTTAATGGTACAGCAAGTATAGCAAAGATAATTCCTCTTAATTACTTAAAGAGAATTAATGTAGATGAATCTATAGATGCAAATTTAGAAAAACTTAATTATGATAATCTTGAAACTTATAATGAGACAGTCCTTTTAAATAATGAAAAACTCATTAAAAAGGGTATTTTTGTTAGAACTTTAGGAGATAAAAGTATTAGTAAAAATTATAAAAAAGCTTTAGAGCTTTCTAAAAAAACAGGTTTAAAATTAGTAGAAATAGATCTTAGTCTATATAGAGAAAAAAACAATTTAGATCTTTTAACAACTGAAGAAGCAGCATTAATTATAAAAAGATTTAAAGAAATAGTCGCATCTGATAATGATATATATTTTGCTTATTATTTTTCAGATAAGAAAGTTCCATTCTCTACTAAATGTTTAAACATGTATATAGAGTTAAGAAAAAAAGAATATTTAAATGAAGAAGAATTAAAAGAATATATAGTAAATTATTTTAAAGGAAGGAAAGTAAAAGAAAAAGTTAAATGATTAACTTCTTAATTAAATAGATATAATATATACTATAGTTAGTAGGATAATTATGGATAAAGATAAAGTAGGTAATTTTATTAAAAATTTAAGAAAAAAATATAATTTAACTCAATCTGATATAGCAGATAAATATAATGTTACTTATCAATCAGTTAGTAAGTGGGAAAATGGTATAAATTTGCCTTCACTTAGTTTATTAAAACAAATGAGTAAAGATTATAATATAGATATTACAGATATATTAGATGGTGAATTTTCTTCTAAAAAACATAATAAAAATAACTTAATATTTATAATTATTATTATATTCTTTTTAACATTAATTTCTTTTTTTATTATATTAAAAATAACTAAAAAAGATAACTTTGTTTTTAAAACTATATCTACAGATTGCAAAGATTTTAATGTATCTGGAAGCATAGCATATGATAAAGATAAAAGTTTTATTCATATTTCAAATGTAAAATATTGTGGAATAAATGATGAAACATTATATAAAAAAATAGAAGCATTTTTATATGAAAAAGATAAAGAAAAAATTAAAAAAATCTTTACTTATCAAAGTAAAGAAACTATTAAAATAAAAGATTATTTACAAGATCTTCAATTTAAAATAGATAATTACAACAGAATTTGTAAAGATTATAATCAAAAAAATTTATTTTTAGAAATAGATATTACTGATAATAATAACAAAACTTATATATATAAAATACCATTAAAATTAAATAATAATTGTTAAAGAAAAAACTCAACTAAAAGTTGAGTTTTTTCAACCTATAAGTTATCGACTTTAAAAAAAATTGATGCTAGTTTTATGATGTGGAGGAAAAAATGAAATTTAAGAAAAGATATGTAGTTTTATTAATAATTTTTATATTGTTTTTGGCTTTATTTTTTATAAATAATAATAGTAAAAATAAAATCTTGTTAAATAAAAAAGAAAGCATTATGACTATACAAAAGTCTTTAGAAAAAGAATTTGTAACTAAAGGATATACTATAGATAATCCAAAGATTATAAAAGATCCTTATAAAGCTTCTCCTTTAACAGCTCTTATTTTATTTGAAACAAAAACTAAAGTAAGTCCTAAAGTTACTATAAAAGGAAAAGATATTAATACGACATTTACTCATAATTTTAAAAGTTCTAAAGAACATTACCTAGAAATATATGGTCTTTATCCTGATAAGGAAAATGAAATAGAAATAGAATATAAAGAAAATGATCAAATAGTAAAAAAGATAATAAAAATAAAAACAGATAAGTTACCTAGTGACTTAAATCTACCTACAAAAATATTTGCAGATAAAACAAAATTATCTAATGAATTATATTTTTTTACACCTGCTGTTAAAGGTTATAGTGTAGCGTATGATGTTAATGGTGATGTAAGGTGGTATTTAACTAATAAAGCAGTATGGGATAACACAAGACTTAAAAATGGACATTTATTAGTAGGTACAGAAAGACTTATATATAAGCCATATTATGTAACTGGTTTATATGAAATAGATATGTTTGGAAAAATATATAAAGAATATTCTTTACCTGGAGGATATCATCATGATTATTTTGAAATGCCTAATGGTAATTTATTAGTTGCTAGTAATGACTTTCATAATTCTAGTGGAACAGTAGAAGATATAGTGGTAGAAATAGATAGAAATACCGGTAAAATAATAAAAAAATTTGATTTGAAAAATGTTTTAAATATGAAAGATGGAGAAAGTGAAAATTCAACTAGTTATGATTGGTTTCATAATAATTCTGTTTGGTATGATAAAGATACTAACTCTATTACTTTATCGGGAAGACATATGGATGCTGTAATTAATATTGATTATAAGACTTCTAAATTAAATTGGATTATAGGAGATTCTACAAATTGGAGTAAAGAATATCAAAAATATTTTTTTAAGCCAATAGGAGAAAATTTTGAATGGCAATGGAGTCAACATGCTGCTATGATAACTCCTGAAAAAAATGTATTTATTTTTGATAATGGAAATAATAAATCAAAGATAAAAGAAAAATATGTACCAGCTGAAAAGTCATATTCAAGAGGAGTACTCTATAAAATAAATAAAGAAAATATGACAATAAGACAAGTTTGGCAATATGGAAAAGAAAGATCTAGTAGTTTTTATTCACCATATATATCAGATGTTGATTATCTTGATAAAAATCACTATTTAGTTCATTCTGGAGGAATAGTTAAAGGAGATATGAAACCATCCAATTATCCAGCAGGACTTACTAAAGGAAAAGTAAGTTTAATGTCTGATACAGTTGAAATTTTAAATAATGAAGTTATATTTGAAATAGTTTTAGCTACTAATAACTATAGAGTAGAAAAAATGCCACTTTATACTAATACTAATTTAAGTTTAAATGATTTTAAAAAGTTAGGTACTCTTGGTAAAACTAAAGTTAATAAAGAAAAAATAGGAATATTAAATAGCAATAAAAAACTAGATAATATAGTTAAAAATTATGATATTAAATTATTTACTGAAGAAGATCGTTTAGTTTTTTCTGGTAGATTTAAGAAAAACAATAAAGTTAATGTTATTTTATATAAAAATTTTGTATCTAAATATTATGAACTTAGGGTTAGTAAACATCCATATACAGCACTTTGTGTAGATATATTTACTGAAAAAGAAATTAAAGATGGTATAAATGTTACTAAATATATAAATAAAGAAGGTTTAAAAGGAAGATATTCTATATATGTAGAAATAGATGGAATAATTTATAATACAGATAAGTATATAAATATTTAAAACTAATAATTTTATTATTAGTTTTTCTTTTCTAATTTTACTAGCTAAAATATAAATGTTATAATCTTTTTAGGAGTAAACATATGAAATTAATATCTTGGAATACAAATGGAATTAGAGCTTGTCTTAATAAAGGATTTATGGACTTTTTTCAAGAAATAGATGCAGATATATTTGCAGTACAAGAAACTAAGATGCAAGAAGGGCAAATAGAAATAGATACTAAGTCTTATTATCAATATTATGATTCAGCAGTTAAAAAAGGTTATTCAGGAACACTTGTTTTTACTAAAGAAAAACCTCTTAATGTAAAAAAAGGTATTGGTATAGAAGAACATGACCAAGAAGGTAGAGTTGTAACATTAGAATTTGAAAAATTTTATTTTGTTAATGTTTATGTACCTAATTCAAAAGAAAAACTTTTAAGATTAGAATATAGAATGAAATGGGAAGATGATTTTAGAAAATATTTATTATCTTTAAAATCTAATAAAAGTGTAATAGTATGTGGTGACTTAAATGTAGCACATAATGAAATAGATTTAAAAAATCCTGATACAAATCATTTTAGTGCAGGATTTAGTGATGAAGAAAGAAATAAATTTACTGAACTTTTAAATAGTGGATTTATAGATACATTTAGATATTTACATGAAGATAAAGTTAAATATTCATGGTGGAGTTTTAGGACTCAAGCAAGACAAAGAAATGTTGGATGGAGAATAGATTACTTTTTAGTAAGTGAAGATTTGAAAGAAAATATAAAAAAAGCAGATATATTGGATGAAGTATATGGATCAGATCACTGTCCTGTTTTATTGGAGTTAGATATATAATGAAGAAAATAGCAATATTTCAAGAAAATTTAACAGTAGGAGGGATACAAAAATCTCTTATAAATTTATTGAATAATTTAGATTATTCTAAAGTTTCAGTAGATTGTTATGTAGTTAATGATGTTAATTTTTATACTGAAGGAATTTCCAAAAAAGTTAAATTAAAAAAATTGATAGCACTTCCAAAAATATGTAAATACTTACCATTTTTTTTAGTTAAGTATTTTTATAATCCTAAAATATATGAAAAATATGATGTAACTATAGATTTTTCTTCATATTCTCAAGAAACTGCTATAGCAGCAATAAAAACTAAATCTGATAAAAAATATATAATGTGTCATGATCAAATGTTAGAGAGAATGAAACATGAAATAAAATATAAATATTTAGTTTTTATGAATAAAGAAAAATATAAGTTTTTTGATAGTGTAATAGCAGTATCAAAAAATTCTTTAAACGAATTTAATACTTATTTTAAGAAAAATGATACTTATGTTTTACCTAATATTGTAGATGATAAGGTAATCAAAGAATTGAAAAAAGAAGTTATTAATTTTAAGGTAGATAAAAAATATATTAATGTTGTATCTTTAGGTAGATTTACTTATGCTAAAGGATATGATTTATTACTTGAAATATTTAAAAATTTAAAAAGAAATGATATGAGACTTTATTTAATAGGATCTGGAGAAGATTTTGATAAGATAAGTCAATTAGTAAAAAAATATAATTTAGAAGATAAGGTTTTTTTACTTGGTAAAATAGCAAATCCTTTTCCATATTTAGCACAGATGGATTTATATGTTGGAATGTCTAGATATGAAGGTGAAGGTATGGCCTTTATTGAAGCATATGCTCTAGGTTTACCAGTTATTATTCCTAAGCATTTGGAGAAAACGCAAGAAGTAGTTAAAGGTACTAAGGATGTAGCAAGAAGCTTAGAAAAATTTGAAAAAGTTAGAAAAGTAAGTAAATCTTTAAATAATTATAATAAAGATATACTTGATAAATTTTATAAAATAATAGGAGAATAAGAATGGATGTTTCTATAATAGTTCCAGTTTATAATGCAGAAAAAACTATTGAAAGATGTTTGGATTCTATTTTAAAACAAATAACAACTTTTAAATATGAAATAATAGTAATAGATGATGGTTCAACAGATAAATCTTTAAAAAAGTTAGAAGAATATAAAAGATTTGTAACAATAATAAAAGAAACTAATGGTGGACCTGGAAAAGCTAGAAATATAGGGATAAGAAAAGCTCAAGCACCATTTTTATTGTTTGTAGATAGTGATGATTATGTAGCTAATAATTTTGTAGATACATTTTTAAAAGTTCAAAGAAAAACTAATGCAGATATGGTTATATGTAATTTTATAAGAGATAATAATACTTCATTAGTTAAAGAAAATAAAGGTGAGTATAAAGAATATACTAAAGACTTTAGTGATGTATTAATGATGGAATTTCATTCCTGTAATAAGCTTATTAGAAAAACTATAGCACTTAATAATTTGTATCCAGAAAATATGGTTTTTGAAGATGTAGTAGCAATATCTAATATGATAGTAGAATGTAAGAAAATAGTTAAAATAGAAGATTATTTATATTATTATGTTACAACTCATTATTCTATTACTAGAGAATTAAATGAACAAAAATTAAAAGATCATATGAAAGCTTATTCTTTAATGAAAGATAAAATATTAAAATATGGTTATAAAGATTTTTATGAATATATAGGTATAGAAATATATTTAATAGATGTATTTATTAAATATATAAAGATGAATAAATTAGAAGAAGCTAAGAAGATAAAAGAAGAATTTGTTCTTTCTAATAAAGATTGGTATAGTAATAAATATATTGCTACTATGTCTTTAAAAAAGAGAATATTTTTATATTTTATTAAACGTAATTGGTTTTTCTTAATTAATTTAATCTTTAATAAAAGAGGAAAAGATAATGGTGAAATCTAAATTAAAATTAGCAGTATTTATTGAAGGTATAGATAAGTATAAAAATATTTTAGAATTAGTTAATAGGTTAGATAAACATTCAGTAGAAGTAGATGTTTATTCTTTAAAAGTATTTAATTCTAAATATTCTTTTAATTTATATTTTAGAAGACGTAAATTTTTATTTCATAAAATATATAAAGAATATGATGTAGCTATTGCTCTTGGAGAAGATAAAGATGTTATTAAATATGCTTTAAGTACTAAAAGTAATTTAAAAATATTATTTACTTATGAATCACAAATTAAGAATTATCCTAAATTTGATAAAGTAATAAGAGAATATGAAGATTATACTTACGTAGATGAAAAACTATTTAAAAAGAATTTACCTACAGTAAAAGTATTTAATGATAATATTATTATTTCTTGTATGAATAAAGAAAAATTACTAGATTATACAAAAGATATTAATTATGTGTTTGAACTTAAAAAGTTTGAAAATAAAGATTTGTTTTCTTATTTAGAAACTAATTATTATATCTATTTAAAAGAAGGAGTAGAGGATTTAGACAACATGCTTAAGTGTTATCTTTTAGGTTCTACTATATTTGAAGAAGATTATTCTGATATTATTGGAATAAAAACTAAGAAATTAAATTCTTTAAAAAGTTTTAAATCAAAAGCTAAGAAGGTTAATAGTTTAACAAGTTATAATAAAAAAATAATGAATAATTTTTTAGAATTAATTAATTACAAGAATTATCATTAAAACTATATTTATTATCATTATTTTTAATATTTATTATTTTAGCTGTATTAAAGATATTTTGAAGATCATTTTTATTTATGGAAGGATTAGATAAAAATGTAAAATCGTAATAAATATCTTTTTTTAATGCATTGAAAAGTTCTTCATTAATTTTTACAGTAGTTAAATTATAATTATTTTTTTGAATTATATTTAAACTGTAATTATCTAGTTTTTGAGTAATTTTTAAAGTTTTCTTAAATATGCATTCTTTTTTTTGACAAAAGTTTTTATCAAATACACTTTCTTTATCAGTTATTACATATTCTTTTTTTATATTTTTTTTATTTTCATCATAAGAGCTATTGCAAGCCATAATTTTAATTTTATCATATTCGTATATTTTATATTGATATTTAACTATATTAGTAATTTTTAAAGCATTTTTAAGTAGAGTATCTATTGAGTTGTTTTTTAAATAATTTTCAAGTGATGAAGAATTAATTTCTAAATTATCAATATTAGATGTATAAAAAATAGAATTTTGATAATTTAAATATTTATTCATTAAAATATCTGATTTATTATATTTAAAATCTAGATATTCTTTTTTATATTTACTAGTATATTTAAGTTTTATAAAATTAAAATAAACATTAAATGATTCACTAAATCTTTCGTTTTGTTCTCTATATTCTCTTTTTATAATATAAAAAGGTCCAACAAAAAGTTGTTTGTTATTTTTATTATTTACAATATTTATTGCAAATAATGGAAAGTGATCATTTTTAACTCTAAAGTAATCAACAATACCTAAAATTATAAATAGTAAAATTACTATAATTAATATTTTTATTTTCTTCTTCGTTTTCATCACCATCATTATACAATATTTTCTGATTTTTCTATATCTTTTTTATTTTTTTGATATAATAACACCAGGTGATATTATGAAAGTTAAATATGAATTAATAAAAAAAGATGAAAAAGCAAGATATGGAATATTACATACTAATCATGGAAGTTATGAGACTCCTATGTTTATGCCAGTAGGAACTTTAGCTACAGTTAAAACTATGTCTTTTGATGAAATAAAAGAAACCAAAGCAGGTGTTATTTTATCCAATACTTATCATTTGCATTTAAGACCAGGAGAAGATTTAATAGCAAAAGCCGGAGGACTTCATAGTTTTATGAATTGGGATGGACCTATACTTACAGACTCTGGAGGTTTTCAAGTATTTTCTTTAGCAAGACCTAAAGATATTTCTGAAGATGGAGTTAAGTTTAAAAGTCATTTAGATGGAAGAAATTTATTTTTAACACCAGAAAAATCTATAGAAATTCAAAATAAATTAGATTCAGATATTGCTATGGTACTTGATGAATGTCCTCCATATCCTGCAACTTACGATTATATGAAAAACTCTATAGAAAGAACTTTTAGATGGGCTAAAAGATGTTTAGAAGCTCATAAAAATGAAAATCAAAGTTTGTTTGGTATAGTACAAGGTGGAGAGTTTGCTGAACTTAGAAAGTTAAGTGCAGAATATACTACTTCTTTACCATTTGATGGATTTGCAGTAGGTGGAGTAAGTGTAGGAGAAGGTCAAAATACTAAAATAAAGATGGTAGAACTTGCAACTCCTTATTTACCTGAAGATAAAGTTAGATATTTAATGGGAGTAGGTGAACCAATAGATATGCTTGAATCTATTGAAAGAGGAATAGATATATTTGATTGTGTGTTATCTACAAGAATAGCAAGACATGGTAATTTCTTTACAAGAAAAGGAAGAGTAAGTATTAAAAATGCAAGATTTAAAGAAGATTTTACAGCATTAGAAGAAAATTGTGATTGTTATGCTTGTAAACATCATACAAAAGCATATATTAGACATCTACTTGTAGCAAATGAAATGTATGGAATGAGACTTTTATCTATTCATAATACAAGGTTTTTAATAAAAATGATGGAAGAAGTAAGAGAAGCAATTAAAAACAATAATTTTAAAGATTATAAAAATAACTTTATTAAAAATTATAAAAAAAGTATAATTTAATATATGAAGATATTAAAGAAAATAGATGTTCCATTATTTATAGTTATGATTTTACTTATAGCAATTGGTATTGTTATGATTTTTTCAGCTAGTAATGTAGCAGCTATAGTAAGATATAATCAAAGTCCACTAGGTTATTTTATTAAACAATCTATTTGGGCATTAATAGCTTTAATAGCATTTTTTATAATAATATTTATAGATAGTAAATATTATAAAAATATAAGTATAATAGCTCTTATAGCTATTATAATATCTTTGATATATTTAATATTTAAAGGAACATTTATTAATAAAACTAGGGGATGGTTATTACTATTTAATGGTAAAATAGGTTTTCAACCTAGTGAGTTATTTAAGATATTTTACATAGTTTTAGCATCTTTTTATTATGATAAGTTTAAAAATAAATTAGATGATCCTAAGTATTTAGCATTTCCTATATTACTTGGATTTGGAGGAGCAGGATTAGTATTTTTACAACCAGACTTTGGAACTGCGATGGTAATATCTGTAATTACAGTATTTTTATTCTTTATAAATCCAGTTGGTAAACAAATAAAGTCTTTTGTTAAAATATTTATGTTTTTAATTATAATAATAGCTTTATTAGCACTTCCTAGTATCTATAATAAAATATCTAAAGAAAAACAAAATCGTTTAAATACTAAAGGTGTATGTACTCAAGAAAGATTTTATACTGATGGTAATCAACTATGTAATAGTTTAATAGCATTTAATAATGGAGGTCTTTTTGGTAAAGGTCTTGCTAATTCTAGTCAAAAATATTTGTATTTACCAGAAAGTCATACAGACTTTATATTTCCTGTAATAGTAGAAGAACTTGGAATAGTTGGTGGAATAGTAATTATTTTACTATTTATGTTTATGTTTTATAGAATTATGTTAATAGCAAAAAGTAGTTATCATAATTATCAAGCTTCATATTCATATGCTATAATGTTTTTGATGGCACTTCATTTATTTGTTAACATTGGTGGAGTTTCAACGTTTATTCCATTAACTGGAATTCCTATTCCATTTTTAAGTTATGGTGGTACTAGTTTAGTATTTAATGTCATAGCTTTAGCTTTTATTCAAAGAGCAAGAATAGAAACAAGATTAAGAAAAGAAAGATTTATAAAAAAGAAAGTTTAAAATTATGATAGATATAAAGAAAATAATAGAAGAATTAGAATTTAAAGAAATTAATGAATTATTAAATGAATTTGAAAATGAAAGTGAAAAAATAGAATTTGAAAAAGTTCTAGAAGCATATAAATATAGTATTTTATCTGATAAAGAAAAACAAAAAGAAGTAAAAAAAGAAATTATTGAGTATTTAGATAAAAATCCAATCTTATCAAATAAGAGTCAAGACTTTGCTTTAAAATTTCCACTTTTAAATAATGGTCAACTTGATAATTTAAAAAACTTTTATAAAGAAGATAAAACTATAAATAGTGACTTATCTTTAAAAAAGATAGATGATAGAATAGAAAATTTTAGTTTAAAAGATAAAGAAGAAATATTTTTAGAATTAAAAAATATCAAACAAGAAGAAGATAAAAAACAAGAAATAAAATTTGATTCAGAGTATTCTTTATTACCTAATAGCTTGAAAGTTTCTTTAGTATCTCTTGCAGAATTAAATACAAAAGCAATATTAGGACATAGAGTTTTTTATACAATTAAATTTAAGAAAAATCTAGATTTTGAAGATTATTATAAAATTTTAAGAGAAATTAATGATTATCGAGACGATGAAATACTTAAAACAGTTAAAAATTTATGTACAGAAGAAAATGTTAAAACATATAAAGATATAAAAAGATATGGAATTAGAGATTTAGCAGATGTTTTAAAATTTCCTCATTATAAGAGAGATGAAGAAAATAAATTATATCAAGATTATCTTCATAAAAAACCAGAAGTAGGTAGAAATTTTGTTACTTATTTAGATGAAATGTATAATATAGGAGTAGAATATTATAAAAAAGAACATTCAAGAGTAGGGTTTGAAAAATTAGAAGATATACCTGAAAATCTTAAAAAATCAGATAATGAAGTACTAGCATTAAAAAATACTATTTTAAGAGGTATAAAAGATACAGATCTTATAAATATAACTACTAATATAGTTTTATCAAAAGAAAAAATAAGAAATGTATTTAAAAAAAATAATGAAGATAATTCGTTACTTATAGATAAATTTATTGAAGAGAACACTAAAGATATAGAAGTATTAGAAGAAGAAAAATCAGAACTAATAAAAAATAAAATATATTTTAGTGAAATAGATAGAGTTTACAAATCTAAAACTAAAAAGCGAAAATAGTTAAGTACTTAACTATTTTTGTTTTAAATTATATAAATTTATATTATAATTAAGATAATAATAGAGGTAAAAAGATGGATTTTAAGAAGATTGTTGCATTAGTGAAAGATAGTATAGATCCTAAAATTATAAAAATATTTCTTATTGTAACAGGAGTATTTTTATTACTTATTATATTATTGTTACTTAATACTAAAACTACAGGTAATAATAGTGCTAATAACTTTGAAACTTTAGAAAAAAATTTAAAAAATGCTGCTGTTAGATATTATAAAAAGTATAAAGAGAAATTACCTACTATATCAGGGGATTATAGAACTGTTACAAGTGATGAACTTATAAGTTCAGGTTTCATAAAAGGATTATCTATAGCAAGATTAAATAAGACTTGTAAAGGTAATGTTAAAGTTTATCAACAATCTAAAAATATGTATCAATATGTTACTTATATAGATTGTGGAGATGTTAATTATTCATCTAAAACTCTTGGAAAAGAAATAATGAAACAAAATATAGAAAATATTTCATCTACTAAAGATGGTCTTTATAGTTATTCTTCAGTAGCAAAAAGTTCTTCATCATCCAAAACTACTTTAATGGGTGGTTATATATTTAGAGGAGAAGATCCTAATAACTATGTTAAAATTCATAGTACTTTATATAGAATAATAAAAATAGATGCAGATGGAGATGTTATAATAACACCAAATAGTTATGGAATACTTTCTTCATATGATGATAGATATAATAGTTTTACTGGTAATACAAGTGGTAAAAATGAATATAACAGAAGTTTATTAAAGAAAAATTTAGAAGATAATTTAGAAAGAAATAAATCTAATAGTCCACTTCTTTATATTAATTTAGTAGAAAAGAACTTTTGTGTTGGACAAAGAACTTCAAGAGATGTTGGGAAAGATGGTTCTAAAGAATGTAAAACTATAGATAAAAATAAAGTATCAGCATTAGCTGCTTATGAATATATGGCAGCATCTTTAGATAAAAAATGTCTTATGACTTCATCTGTTGAATGTCAAAATTATAACTTTTTATCAAAACATACTACATGGCTATCAACGCCTTCAGTTAAATCTAGTAATTTAGCATTCTATATATCAAAAACAATAAAAGAAGAAGAATGTAGTAGAATGATGAATGTCCTTCCTGTTTATGCTTTATCAAAAGATACCGTTATAAGTGGAGGAAGTGGAACTAAACTAGATCCTTATGTGGTAAAATAAAATAGTTATGATATAATAAAAAAATTTAAAGGAGATAATAATGAACTGTAATGCAATATTTACTCAAGAAGCATGGAAGATGTTAAATGATGGTATTAACTTAGTTAAAATGATAGTACCTATAGTTCTTATAGTACTTATATCTTTAGATGTCGTTAGTGCAGTAGCTGGATCTAAAGAAGAAAATATGTCCAAGTCAGTATTAATTAATGCTAGAAATAGAATTATAGCAGCAGTACTTGTTTTTTTAATACCTACAATTTTACAACTTATATTAAATTTACCTCCTGTTAAAACAAATTTAAATTTAGTAGATGATCCATTGTGTGGAGTTACTAATAATCAAAATAATAAAACTTCAAGTTAAGGTGATTTATGGATAAAAATATAATAATAGATGCCTTTAGATGGATAGTTGGAAGTATAGATTACTTTATTTATTCTATTATTGAGTTTGTTACTCAAGGAATATTTGATTTATCTTCTCTAAGGGTACACATAGGAATAATCGATTCATTTAGAAATAGGATATATGCTATTTTAGGAGTTATAATGCTCTTTAAATTAACTATATCGTTTTTTCAGTTAATGTTTGATCCTGATAAAGTTTTAGATTCTAAAAAAGGTGTTAGAAAAATATTTACTAATGTTTTTATTGTAATAATAATTATTATGTTATTACCAACAGCATTTAATATACTTTATAGGGCTCAAAAAGTATTTTTACCTGTATTACCTAGAATTTTATTTGCAGAAGAAAAAACAAGTAATAATGTCGATGAAACAGTAAAAAAGAATTCTAATCAGATGTCTTTAATTTTACTTAGATCTTTCTTTTCACCTAGAAGAGATCCTAATAACAATTATGCTAGTGTTGATGGAACTAAAGAAATAGAAAGTATCAAAGAATTTAGTGAAAAGATAATAGAAAATGATAATAGTGGTTTCTTAGGATTTGGATCACATTATCGATATGAATATAAATGGCCTTTATCTACAATAGTAGGTGCTATTACAGTATTTTTACTTTTTTCTATAACTTTAAAAGTAGCAATTAGGGTATTTAAAATGATTATTTTAGAGATGATTGCACCGATACCAGTGTTATCACTTTTAGATACATCAGATAAAAAAGATCAAGCTTTTTATTCATGGTTAAGAACTTTGATTTCTACGTTCTTAGATATATTTTTATCTCTTGGAACGATATATATAGTTTTATATTTTATTAATGCTTTAGCTACTGATAAATTATTTATAGACTATGGAGCAGCTGAAGGATTAAAAGAAGATCCTATGAGACTTGCATATTTAAAAGTTATTTTAATACTAGGACTTTTAAAATTTGCAAAAGATATACCTGGATTTGTTAAGAGTATTATTGGAGTTAAGGATGATAATAAAGAATTATCTGCAACTATTGGTGGTATTGTTGGAGGTATGACAGGTACAGCACTTGGGGCAGTAGGAGGACTTGTTGGTGGAAGAAGTCTTACTGGAGCTTTAACTGGTGCAGTTGCAGGAGCTAGAACTGGTTATACAAATGGTAAGAAAGGTACTTCTACTTTAGAAGCATATAAATCTGGAGGAAGTCTAGCAACTCAAATTAGAACAGGAAATAAAGATGCTAAGATGAGATCTATTACAGATGTTATTCAAGATAAAGCATCATCTATTCAAAAATCTTCAGTTCAAAGAAAATACAATGCTACACAGTGGCATTTAGAACAAGCTAAGAAGAATATGAAAAATGCTGAAGTTGAAATGACTACTGCTCAAACTAGACAAGCACAAGCTAAATTAAATTACGAACAAATAGTTTCTACTCATCCAAACGATACTGTAGGTATTGGTATAGCAAAAGCAGAACTTGATAGAACAACTACTGTAAGTGATCAAAAAGCTATAGAATACGAAAATGCTAAGAAGAATTTTGAAGAAATTAAGACTTATATTGATCCAAAAGAAACATTTATTGAAAAATATAGGGACAATAGACCTAAACAAGAAAAAACTACTGTTGTTGATAAAGCCAGATCCGTTGTTAATCAAACTACAGTAGAACAAGAAAGAGATGCTAGAATTGCAAGAAAAGATACTAAGATGCAAACTTTAACAACTCATAATTTAACAGAAAAAAATAGAGGATTTGATCCTAATAAAAGATAAATAGGAGGTAGCTAGTGAATAATAATTTTTTAATACCGGCTAATACAAAAAGAGGAAATTTGATATTTGGATATTTTCGTCCAATAGATTTAGGTATATTTGCAACTGGGATAGTTACAACCGTACTTTTGATGATTATATTTTCTAAAGCAGCAAGTAATATATTTTATACTATACTTATGTTACTTCCTTTACTTGTAAGTGGACTTTTAGTATTTCCACTTCCAGCTCATTATCATAATGGATTGGTATTTTTAGAAAGTATGTATAGATATTATAGTGAAACGCAAGTTTATTATTGGAGAGGATGGTGTAGTAATGTCAAGCCAAAGAAATAGAGTTACAGAAAACTGGTTACCAGTTAAAAATATAACTGATGGTATGATTATTTTGAATAATAATGATAAAGTATCAGGAGTTAAAATAATACCAAGAAATATCTTTATTTTAAGTGAAGAAGAACAAAATATGGTTATATCTAACCTAAAACAAGTTTATAATCAAATAGATTATGAATTTTGGTTAGTAGTAGCAGATAGACCTGTAGACATATCAGTATATATGTCTAGACTTCAAGTTATGTATAATCAAACTACTTCAGTAGCAATAAGAAAACTTATTATGGAAGATATACAAAAAGCTAATGGATTTATAAATAATTCAGTAGTTGATACAGAATACTACATATTATTTAAAGAAAGAAATCCAGAAAATATTCAAAAGAAAATAAGACATTTAATAAATTCTTTATCTAGTTGTGGACTTGCAACAACACAGGTTACTAATGAAGATTTAAGAGTAGTATTAGATAATTTCTTAAATGGTGGTAAAACAACAGAATTTAGGACGGTGGTATCATTATGAGTACAAGATTAAGAGCAGAACTTGCACCAAAAGGATTACAATTTTATCCAAGTGATTTTTTCATAAGTGATAAATATGCAACAATACTTACAGTAATCTCTTTTCCTAATTTTATTTCACCAGGTTATTTATCTACACTTACTACAATGTCTGGAATTAAAATAGTAGTAAAACATATTCCAGTACCATTTATGTCTATTAGAAAAATGCTTAACAAACAAATAGCAGAGTTAAAAAATTTATATCAAAATGAAAAAGATAAAACTACTCAAGAAAGAATAAGACTTGATTTTGAATCACTTGAATACTTTGTTAATATGTTAGCAAGTTCTAATGCTAGAATATTTGATTTTCAAATGCATATAATGATTACTGCTGATACTAAGGAAGAATTAGAATTAAAGAAAGTTCAAGTTAAAAACTATTTAGAAGCTATGGAAATGAAAGCTATATCTATTAGATTCGAACAAGAAAGAGTATTTAAATCTATGTTACCTTTATTTCCACCTTCTTCTATTGAAGAAAGAATCGGTACACCAATTCCTTCAGTAACTATAGCAGCAATGTATCCATTTATATTTGATAGTATTAAAGATCCAGGAGATTCATGTTTACTTGGAGTAGATTTTTCTGGAGGAGTAATCTTATTTAATCAATTTTTATATAAATTAAGAAAAGAAAATAATAGAAATAATGCTAATATGATTATGCTTGGTACTACTGGATCTGGTAAATCTACAGCAGCTAAATTACTGCTTAGAACACATATTAGAAATTCTTGTCAAATAGTAGCAATAGATCCTGAAAATGAACTTAAAGAAATGACTAAACTTTATGGTGGAGATACAATTGACTTAGGTAAAGGTGGAGAATTTGGAATGATTAATCCACTTCAAATAGTAATTGATTACGATGAAGAAGATATGAAAGAAAGTGCTTCTTTAGGTAATTCAATACTAACTGGTACTATTCAATTTTTAAAAGCATTTATGAAGTATTATGATCCATCTATGGAAGATGATACATTAACATTATTTTCTGAAGTAGTACAAGATACATATAGAAGATTTGGAATAGATTTTAATACTACTAATTTTTATAATTATACAGCTAATGATTATCCAACATTTTCAGATGTATATACAACTATTAAAGGTAGAATGATGGCTATGACAGATCATACTCACGAAAGAGATATGATGGAAAAACTAGAACTTAAGATTAGACCATTAGTTAATGAACTTAGATATTATTTTGATGGTAAAACAACAATAGCTCATAATTCAGATTTTATAACTTTTAATATTAAAGAATTAATGAATGCTGAAAATAATGTTAAGAATGCATTGTTCTTCAATGTATTAAAATATGCTTGGGGACTATGTTTAAATAGAAATAGAGATACTATTTTAATGGTTGATGAAGCACACGTATTGTTAAGTGAAAAAAATAGTTTAGGAGCAGCATTCCTTGCTCAAGTTCAACGTCGTGCAAGAAAATATTCAACAGGAACTATTATTATTACTCAACAACCAAGTGATTTTGCAGATCCTAACTTGATAACTCAAGGTAAAGCAATATTTGATAATGCATCTTATTATTTAATTATGGGTCTTAAGAAACAAGCAGCAGAAGATTTAGCAAAACTTATCGATTTAAATGATAATGAAAAAGAAAGTATTAAGACTTATTCGCAAGGAGAAGCATTATTTGTTTGTGGTAATAGAAGAATGAGAATAAATGTTATAGCAACACCAGAAGAACTATCTTCATTTGGTAGTGGTGGAGGACTATAATTAAATAAATAAAGGAGGGTAGTTATGAATGAAAAACTTAGAAAAAGAGTAAATAGCTACTCTTCTTTTTCTAAACCATCTAATATAGATAAAGAAAAATTACAAAGAAAAGTAACTATGCCTACTAGTACTAACTTAATAGAAAAATATGGTATTAAAGATGAAGTAGAAGATAATAAAGAAAATTCTACTTCTTCATCTAGTTATAATTTTCCTAGTGGATATAGTACAGCTAATTTGAAAAATAAAATAGATAACGTTAAAACTGGAGTTAAAGTAGTAAGTTTACTTAGTAAATATAAGCTTTTAGTGCCTATATTACTTGCTATTGTATTTATATTTTTAGTACCTTTACTTATTCTTTTAATAGGAACAGCAGTAAATGTCAAAGTACCATTTTTAAATAAAACAACTGATACTACTAGTGAAAGAAATACATCCAGTAAAATATATAATATAGTTGATAATGTAGTAAATAAATATAAAAAAGACTATAATGTAGATGTAGACAAATATCTACTTCTTGCAGTATTACTTGCTGATAAAGATCCATCCTTTTATAGTACTAATCCATCTGATAGTAGTACATCTAGACAAATAAATGAAGCATTAAATGAAAAATATGCTAATATTTTAGCTTCTTTTCAAATGGAAAGAGTAACTAAATGTGATTTGTTTAGTAGAAATAAAAGAGAAATAGCAGGAAATGATGAGGCTAAATCTAAGACAATAGATGAACTAGAAAAGAATGAAAAAAATTTTAATTGTAGTTCTAATACTAATATAGTTAAGTATAATATAGATACTAAAAAAGGTAATTTAAATAGTGATAATAGTGGTTCAGTATTCTATTGGAATATGATAGATTCAGTATTTTTAGAAGAATATTATAAAGATAAATTTAAAGATTCTACTAATAAAGAAAAGACAAAAGATGAACTTTTGACTCATATATATAAATATAGAGATAATTTAGAAATATATGATAAAGATAAAAAGAAGGAGAATGGTTAATGAAATTAAAATTTAAAGCAGAAGAAAAAGATGTAATGAAATTATTAATATTTTCTTTATTTTTATTTTTGACTGTGTCAATAGGAGTAGGAAATATTAATTCTTTAGTGACTGAAAATATTTTAATAGGTATCAATCCATTTCCGGGTATGTTACCACCTTTATTATTTACTACTTTAGGTATTACATTAATTGTTATAATTGCAACATTTGTAATGGTAGAAAAAACATTTTTTGAAAGAGAAAAAGGTTTTGGTTTTGAGATAGGTTCTAAACCATCGACTGGATATTCTAAGTGGGTAAAAGAAAGTGATTTTAAACAAGCTTTAAAAAGATTAGATCCAAGAGCAAGAGATTCTGATGTAGCAGGTATTCCTCTTATTATGAATAAAGATGAATGTTATGTAGATAATACTAACTTTCATAACTTAGTAATAGGGACTACTGGTAGTGGTAAGACAGTTTGTGTTATTTTTCCTATGGTAAAAATACTTGCTAAAAAAAGAGAATCTATGATAATTACCGATCCTAAAGGGGAAATATATGAAAAAACAGGAAAACTTCTTAAAGCAAGAGGATATAATATAGTTGTATTAAACTTTAGAAATCCTCAAAGAGGTAACTGTTGGAATCCACTTGAACTTCCTTATGAATTATATAAAAGTGGAAATAAAGATAAAGCAACAGAGTTAATAGATGACTTAGCTGCTAATATGTTACATGAAGAAAAAACAGATGATGCTTTTTGGGGAAATACAGCAGGAGATTATTTTGCAGGTCTTGTAGAAAGTTTATTTGAAGATGGTAAAAAAAGTGAAATAAATATTAATTCAGTAGCATATATGGATTCAGTTGGTGAAGAAAAAGTAGAAGGAGTTCAAGCTTTAAAAGAGTATATGAACTCTAAAGATAAAACATCTAGTATTTATGGAAATTTATCTGGAACAGTTAATGCGCCAAGTGAAACTAAAGGTAGTATAGTTTCAATGTTTAAGCAAAAATTAAAAATATTTACTACTAGAGAAAACTTAAGTGAAATGTTATCTCGTAGTGACTTTAATATGGGTGATATTGGAAGAAAACCAACAGCAGTATTTATAATAGTTCATGATGAAAAAAATACATATCATGCATTAACTACTATATTTGTAAAACAATGTTATGAAAAACTTATAGATGTAGCATTTGAAAATGGTGGTAAACTTCCAGTTAGAACTAACTTTTTATTAGATGAGTTTGCAAATATGCCGCAATTAAAAGATGTTACCAGTATGATTACTGCAGCAAGAAGTAGACAAATTAGAATGACTTTTATCATTCAAAACTTTGCTCAATTAAATCAAGTTTATGGTAAAGAAATAGCAGAAACAATAAAAGGTAACTGTGGTAACTTAGTTTATTTACTTACAACAGAACTTCAAGCACTAGAAGAAATTTCTAAAATGTGTGGAGAAGTAAAAAGTAAAAAAGATGATAAAACAGCATCGACTCCTTTAGTTACAGTAAGTGATTTACAAAAATTAAAAGAATTTGATGTTATAGTTAAAAGACATAGATTTGATGCATTTAAAACATCTTTAACTCCCGACTTTAAAATGGATTGGGGAAGAACATTTGATGATATGGAATATCCATCTCATGAAAAGAAAGAATTAGAAGTATTTGATTTAAAAGCTTATGTTAAAAAATTAAGAGAAGAAAAAAGAGAAAGTGTTACTGGTTCTTTATTTAAAGAAGATGATTTTAAAAGACCTAACTTTTTTGATAAAGGAAGTAAATATAATAACTTTTTAAATGAGTTTGATGTAGCAAAAGAAATAGAAAAACTAGAAAAAGAAGAAAAATTAAACAAAGCTAAAGAAGCTAAGAAAATAGAACTTAATGAAGTTGATTCTATGATTTCTAAAATAGAAGAAGAAATAGAATTATTGGAATTAGAAGAAAAGAAAAAGAAAGAAGAGAAGAAGGTTGTTAAACCAGATGTTAAATTAGAAAAAATAGAAGTTCCTTTAAATATTTCTCCTAAAGAAAATAATATTAATACTAAGAAAATAGAAAAAGAAGTAAATGAGGTTTTATCTAATGAAGAAGACGATTTCTTTGATGATTTTTTCGATAATTAAAAAACTTTTAATATTTAGTTTTCTTATACCTATAATAGTATTTGCTAATACAAAAGAAAAAGTAAAATTTGTAAAATGTGTAGATGGTGATACTGCTAAATTTGAAAGAAACAATAAAGTATTTACATTAAGATTTTTAGCAGTTAATACACCAGAAACTAAAAGTCCTAAAAAAGGTGTAGAATTTTATGGAAAAGAAGCAAGTAATTATACTTGTAAAAGATTACAAGAAGCAAAGACTATTGAAATAGAATACGATAATAAGAGTGAAAGAAAAGATAGATATGGTAGAAATTTAGGATGGGTATTCTTAGATGACAAATTATTACAAAAAGATTTAGTAGAAAATGGATATGCAAAAGTAGATTATATTTATGATAAATATAAGTATGTAGAAGAATTAAAAAATTTAGAAAAACAAGCAAAAGAAGCTAAAAAAGGTTTATGGCAAAAAGAAAGTAATAATACTATTAATAGTAAAAAGAAAACTAAGAAAAATATATTTAGCATTATTTTAGATGTATTACAAAGTATAGTTAATTTATTATCACAAATTTTTAAAGTATTTAAATTAACATAAAGAGGATAAAAAATGGTAAAAAAAGCATTTTATACAGCGATTATATTATCAGTCGTATTTTTAATTATTCAATATTTAATAGGAGTATTTTATAATCATCATGATATTAAATACGAAATGGTTAAAAATAGTGAAAAGATTAAAATAAATGAAATATATGAAAAAACAAAAGAAGATGATTTCTATTCAATTAAGTTAGAATATAGAAATAAAGTTTTTAATTATGATATTAGTAATTTTTTTAATCATCAAAAGAAAATAGTACAAGACATCGAAATAAAAGAAAAAAATAATGTTACTTGTATTATGTTAAAATTTTTAAAAAAAGTTAAATATAATTATGTAAGATGTTATCAAAATCATGAACAAGTAGATCAAATGTTGGTTAATCATATAATTAATATAAAATCTTTTAATAATTATGTAGATAGTGAACTTTATAATAAAAGTAATACTACAGATGAAAAAAATCAATTTTTTTATAAGAATATAGAAGATAAAGAAAATATTTTTATATATAAATATCACTATATAGCAGAATTATCTACTAAAGGATATAAGAAAAACTATTTTACTACTAATAATAAAGATATTTATTATAATGAACTTTCTTATATGATAAATAACTATTTAATTTTTCCACAATATACAGAAGATGATTTAATAGATGGATTTAAGATTATAGATGTAATAAAAAACACACATAGTTATTTTAATTTTGATCATCCATCTTCAAAAACTCTTTATGTACAAGGAATAGTAGATAATAAACTTTATTTAGTTAATAGAACAGATGATACTCAATATGTCATAGATCCATATAAATCTGTTATGGAAAAAATAGAAGCTAAATACTTTGATGGTAAAAATTGGTCAAATAGAAATATAAATGATTTTATAAGTAATAAAGTATTATTTCCTGTAAGAAGATATAAAGCTTTAAATAAATATGATTATATTAAGGTATATCAAAATTCAAGAAACTATTACTTTATAACTAAAGATTGGAAATTTTATCAAGTAAGTAAAAAAGATATAAATAGTAAAATACTTTTATATAGTGATAAAGATATAAAAGATGCTGTTATAAGTAATGGAAGTATTTATTTTATTAAAAATGATACTGTATATAA
>RBWB01581054.1_pt1 | contig 55631 bp, 72 predicted proteins | sample 2014201 | NCBI WGS metagenome assembly RBWB01 (sample SAMN10133834, study PRJNA383868) | Human oral metagenome, whole genome shotgun sequencing project. | isolation source: supragingival plaque isolated from 88 juvenile twins | host: Homo sapiens | place: Australia
ACGAAGACGCCAACAAGATTAGGTTCCAATATGTGCCATACCTCAATGGTAAGCCGTATACCGGGGCGCTGCGTCAGTCGTACTACGACAGCATCATGTTCGATGGGAAGAAAGGCTTTCCTGCCATTGTGTGGCCGGGCAATCGACTGCCTGCCGGTGATATTGCACGGAACATGCGCCGTGCGTATATCACGCTGGACAGCAAATTTGCCAACAACGTGCAGATGCACGAAGCAACTGGCGCCAATGATTTCTCGATGACAAACTGGGCGAAATCGGAAACGCTGGACGAGCGAGGCAATCGCTATCAGATCAGTGATTCGCAGGTTCGTGAGTGGTATCTCGGTACTGGTGATGCTGGTAACAAGACGTCAGTTACTCCGGCTCCGATTCCGCAGCAAGACGAGATAGACTGGACTGGCGTCGATGTACGGCTGTCCCCGAACGTCAACAATAGCATCAGGTTCCGTGTGTCGATCGACACTCCGCTGTATGGTAAGCAGCTTACGATCCAATCGGTTCAGATTCCTGGGCATGATATTGCTTCAGTACGCCCAGTGATTGGCGCACAAGTCGGCGATGGCACAACGATCACTGTTACGCCGCGCGAAGATATCCAAGATGAAGAGGCGACCGCCATCGTTACACTGGCATACAGCGGCAACGGCGACCGGACGCACTCATGGACGATCCCGCTGCAGATCAGCTTCAATACCAGGTATCTGCCGATTCCGGAGAAACAATTTGTCGAGCGTTGGGAGTTCAATACGTCGGTCATCCGCACGTTTGCTGGAGAGCGCAGGGCTAACCTTCGCCTGACCCCGAGAGTGTGGCTGAAGTATGACTTCCGCTTCGACTCACCAGAAGAAATGGAGCACGTGTACGGTAACCTTATTCGTCAACAGAGTCACTGGGGGCGTGTGTTTGATACGATCCTAGCGTCAAGGATATCCAGCATCAGTGGCCTATCCACCGATTCGAATGTCGTGTACGGAAACAACCTTCTGTCTGGTGATTATCCGACAGGCGGGCCAGCGGTTATCATGACGCCGTCTGGTGCAGTGCGTGACGTTAAGGTGCAGTCCGTTGGTATTGGTAATCTGACGCTCAAGAAGAAGTCTCCGATTACTGCGCGCAATGCCTACATTGCCCCGAATGTCAACGTGCATGCAGTCAAGGGCATTCAGATGAAATTCGGGACTGGCATCAACGACTATGTGCTGTCAGCCGAAGTGATGACGATCGAAAACCCGTATTTTGACGGAAGCATGTCTGGATACGTCAGCCATAATGGGTTGTATGTGATGCACAAGCCCATTGTGGATGCGTTCAGTATCGATACGAGCAGACTTGCTGAAGAGATCGATAACGGGACGTCCAAGCCACAGTGGATCAACAATACCCGCCACGCACGTCATCGCAGGACCTTGAAGTTTATGGCAACCACAATTCAGGAGGTGGACCAGCTCAAGAAGTTCTTTATCAATATGAAGGGCCGGTACACGCCGTTCTGGTTGCCGACGTACGAGAACTTTGCGACATCCAGCGGGCTTACACACATGGGTAATGGTGCGATTGCGCTGGAAGGTGATATGACGCAACGCATTGGCGCTGGTGGCAACCTTGGTGTCAGATACAGAAAAAATAACTGCGATGAGCGGTATATCTTCGGTGGGCGAGTGGCATCGGCGCAATATGTCAATGATCACCTTGGAAGTCGTACGATGATTGCTTTTGACATCGATCCGTTTGGCGGGAACTCGGTGGCTAGAACGGCAATCGAGATGGTTACAACACTGCATAAAGTTAGATTGGATACTGATTCGATCGAATTTGAATATGACGGACGTGATAAGATGACAGTCTCTGTATCAGTCATCAGCGTGCCATGAGCTTTATCTCAACAGAAACAGGCGACAACACATCGTCGCCTGTTGAATGCTATGTTTTGGAAACGGCGGACCAGACGTATTACTATACGTCTGCGTCCAGTGATCACGTCAAGATTGGCGGGCAGGCATACACCAAGATGCCTATCAAGCGATCGTCGATCAAGGATAACTCCGATCCGTTCAAGTCATCGATCCAGCTTACGTTCCCTATAAATACGCGGATTGGGGCGCTGCTGCTCAAAGACGGGATTGTTGGCGTCATGAATGTGATCATCAAGAGATTCCATGCCAACGACCCCGACGGCCAGGTCAGAACCCTATGGCGCGGCCGTGCTGTCGGATACTCAGTCTCCGGTGTCATAGTCGAACTGAACTGCGAATCGTCGTTCAGCAGTTTGTCACGTGAGGGGTTGCGTGCACGGTTCACGCGTGAATGCCGGTTCGAGCTGTACGGCGAGAAGTGCCGGGCGCAGAAGAATGCGTTCTCTCGTACTGTCGTGCCGTCTCGAGTGGAAGATGGCGGGTTCACACTCATCATTCCGGGGTTTGGTGGCGTCAATGGGCAATACGATCAGGGTACGCTGACGCGGCCAGACGGCATTCAGCTCTTTGTGGTCTCGCAGCAGGGTGAGCGCTTCCAGCTCTCGCGCCGGGTTAACTCAGACACTGTGGTCGGCAAACAGCTTACGGCTTCGTACGGGTGTGATAAGACACTCAACACCTGCATCAATAAATTCAATAATTCGTCGAATTTCGGGGGCTTTCCCTACATCCCTGAGAAGAGTCCGTATGACGGAGGCATCGTATGATTTGGGGTTACCTTGCTGTATTCGTTGCCAGCCTGCTGGTCACCGTTGCCACGAGGCCCAAATATAATCCACCCACGCAGACAAGCAGCCAGAAGCCGGGGCAGCTCACGTATCCGACGGCGGAAGACGGCAAAGAGATTCCAGTGCTGTTTGGTACGCGCTACCTGTCGGGTTCCAATGTGGTGTGGGTGGCGGATATCAAGACGATGCCACGCAAGCAAGGGGAAGTGACGCTCGGGTACTTCTATTTCATGTCGTGCATGTTCTCGGTTTGCGTCGGTCCAGCTCGCAGGTTCTGGGGTATCAAGTTCGACAACAAAATATGTCCATTCAATGTTAAGGTTGATAATCATGATCACTTCAATGAGATACAGCTAGCCGGCCCGGAGATGTTCGGCGGGGCGGACGGACAAGGCGGTGTTGGTGGAGAAATGCAAGCACCGTCCAGGATCGTGCGCTGGATCGAGACGCAGACACACAGTTATGCAGGCAAGTCGGACAACGAGGTTGCCAAAACGATCCGTACGCCTGTCTATGAGCCTGGAGAGAAGCGCTCTGTTGGTGATGTGACGATCATGTGGGGAAAACGTGATCAACCACGGTATGGGTGGCTTGGCAACAAAGGCACAGAGCTGTACAACGACCAGCGTCGTATGCCAGCCTACAAGGGTGTGTGCTCATTCCTGTTCAAGGATGTGTACTTCGGTAATGCCCCGCAGCTTCGCGCGCCTTCGTTCAAGGTGACGCGTATCGATCCGGACAGCGTGCCGGCAGGATGGGAGACAAGCCTTACGACGTACAAGCATGCTGAAGCATGGGGCATGAACCCGGCCGACATCATCATGGAGTGCCTCACCAATAATGAATGGGGTATGGGCTATCCGGTCGACAGCATCGATACGGTGAGCTTTGGTGGTGCCCAGGGGCGGTTGTATCAGGAGAACATGTTCTTGTGCATTGTCTGGGACAAGTCATCGAGCATCAATGACTTCATCAAGCGCGTACTCGACCACATCAACGGCAACCTGTACATTTCGCGGGAGACTGGCAAGTTTCACTTGATGCTGATCAGGCATAACCAGAATCTGATCGATAACGCGATCGTGGCCAACGAATACAACATCGTCAGTATCAGTAACTTCAAGCGCTCGCTGGAATCGGAGCTGACGTCCAAGGTGATCGTCAAGTATTGGGACGTAGACAACAACAAGGAGCGCACAGTCACGGTTTCTGACACGGCGCTGGCATCGCGGCAATCTGGTGTTATCTCGGTTACGCGTGATTATACTGGGTTCTTCCAGGAAACGCAGGCACGGCAGGTTGCGATGCGTGACCTCAAGGCACTGTCGTCGCCGGTTGTGACGTGTACGGTCAAGGTGGATCGGTCGTTCTTCGACTGCTACATCGGGCAATACGTGAAGCTTCACTGGTTGCCGTACGGCATCGACAATATGGTGATGCGCATCTCGGCGATTGACATTGGGTCATTGGATGACGAGACAATCACGATGCAGCTGGTAGAGGACGTGTTCGGCCTGACGCAATCCAAGTTCGTCACGCAGAACTACGACTGATAGATAGCAAAAAGCCCGCAGAGATGCGGGCTTCTTTGTTTCAGAGTGCGATCTTTGGCACATGCATCCACATGCAAAGGCCGGTGGCGCCCGGGAGCTTCAATGGGTTCCAGGATTGATCTTTGCCGAGTTCGCGCACCACTTCAAAACCAATCAGTCTTGCGGCTTGATTCTTGGCAATGAACATCTTGCGATCCTGGCGTTTCGTGAACGAATAGATGTTCACCCCACCATCTGCTGACGGCAGGAACATGTACTGCATCTTTTTGAAGTCGATGTCTGTCATTTTCTGACCTCCAGTTTGAATGACCGTCGAGGAAGTTTTCTGTAGTCTGCTTCAGCCACATTGATGCATCCTGCACTGACATTGCGCCTGTACTGTGGTTGCCGCGTAAACAGCTTTTCCCGGCCTTTTAAGGCGACGTGGATCGCGGCAATGCCATCGGGTTGGTGATCGAATCCGTGGGCATCACGACTCAATGGTGCGGCCACAAAGGCGCCCACAGGGGTATTGGCGCCAACCACAATGGGGATAGGCGCCAATCCGGTGCAGTGCATTGTGGCTGCGGCTAGATATGCTACGCAGGTGATCACGGCAGGTACTCGACGATGTCAACTGCGAGCATGCGAAGAGCTGCTTTCTCGCCGTTCTCGGAGGGCACGCGGCGTGACGAGTACGTGTCGCATTTAGCGACGATGTACTTGCCAGACTGTGCAATAACGACGCCGAACACATTCTGTTCTGCCTCGATCAGCAATCTTGCGACTACCTCACGGAGAGCTGCGTACAGATCAACGTCACTCTTTGCGGCTGCAGCGCCGGCTGATTTACTGGTCACGCCGTCACTGGCGGTTACCTTGAGGTAGTTGCCGGATAGCGCGGATGACAGCTCGAGCACGCCGCTTCCTACCTGTGTTCTGTACGAGACCGACTCGCCGTCGTTGAGCAGCGCAGAGTCACGTACGTACTCTTCGAGCAAGGCATGTACTTTCATCAGAGGTATCCCGTAATGTGGCCGCAAGCTTGCACGATTGCTGTCGAGCGGCTTGGCAGCTCGTGCAGTGCGTCATAGTTTGTCGACTGCAGGATCACATAGTGACGGGCGCCATCCTTTGTGGATGCGATACGGAGTGTGTTGCCGTCTTGCCCTGTTGCCGTGAACGTGATATCGAGACATTCATAGTCCTTGATAGCGTCACGGAATGCTTGTTTCGCCTCTTCGGCCGTTTTGTATTCGACGCCATTGAAGGTTGTGAACACCCGTCTGTGCTTGATCATGGTTCAGTTCCTTGTTTTGGAGAAGTGGATGCCGTCGCTGTCGATGCGGTAGAAGATCTCGCTGAACGGCACGCCGTTGCGGTTCTTCTTGATGATTGCGACGAACGTGAATCTGTCCTTGTGGTAGTCACAGCGCAGCATGCAGTGCACGAGAACATCTGGGATGGACTGCTCGATATCGGTCAGTTCACTCTTCCAGGATTCAGCCACGCGGCATTCGTTGGGGCCGGTGACACCGATGAACGACCGCATATCAGCTTCCGGCCATTGCTCGTTGTACAGGTCAGTGGCAGTCAGGATGTTTGGCGTATCGCTGTTTCCTTGTTCGTCGTGTTCGACCGAATCGTCGTTCAGTGGTGCGTTGGCCCACTTACTGGCTTTGATCATGTTGAACCAGCCACCGTTCTCACGGATGGACTCAGCGATGTGGTTGACGACTTTCGTCTTGCCAGTGCCGCTTTGTCCAAAAACCAGGATTTTCATTATTCCACCCTCGCCAGATATTCGACCACGCAGACTACGTTGTCCAGCAGATGTTTTGCGGCCTGTTTGACACCTTCGTTGCCGTCGGCGACTGCGGATGTGGTTGCACTGGTGAACGTGGCTGATTCGCAGTCGACAGCGACAAGCACCGTGTTGTAGAGATCGCCGCGACGGCAAATGACACGCGCGACTCCTTGCTCAAACTGCAACCCGCTATCCAGGCCGTCACTGATGATGTACGTGAGCGCAACGGTCACGTCATTGATTACTCGTTCACTGTTTCTCATGCCATCCATCCAAATTCGTCTTTGCAGCTGGAGCAGTCACCTGCGATCCAGTCGATGTGGTCGCAGATTGCGTCGACCAGTGTAGCAACCTTTGCCGGAGCTTCGTCCCATACGTAGTTACGGTATCCGGTCTTGCGCTTGCTGATCAGTACGCCGTCGCAGTCAACGACGATCGATAGTTCGTACAGGTCCTGGTTGATGCGTGAGCATACAAGGGATGCCCGGCCGGACCTGATGCCAAACTCGCCGTCGTACGGCGGTGACAGCTTCTGGTCTAGCAACCCCTTTACTTCACGCTTGAGCATGCATGCTGCGCTCATTTGGTTTCCCCTAGTTCGCTGTGTGACAGTCTGTGCACATCCTCGATGTCGATATCCCCTGCCAAGAATGCAACCACATGGTCAAGGCTTACCGCATCGTACTGTGCGCGACGATGGCGCAGACGGAGCATATCGACGAGAGTCACTGATACTTCGCCGTTAGGCCATGTCCACCTGTTGACGCTTGCGTAACGCGAACCTGCTGCCAAGTGTCCATCTCGCTTGATGAGGCCAATCAGTGCGCTGTGGCTGCGCTCACGGCTCCAGTGAATATCACTGATCTTAACGTTATTCGGCGAGTAGATCTGTTGATCATGGACGGCGACCGTCTTGCCGTTTCGGTACACGGTGACTGTGCAGAATGGGTAGTCTAACTCAACCACACAGAGATGGTTTTCACCAGGTGAGCGGTACGCCAGCGATCCACGTTCTTTGAGATTGTGGATGGTGCGCCGGATGTACCGTTTGATGTTTTTGCGTTCTCGATGCTTCATTCCTGCAACTCTTTAAGGATATCTTGTTCGAGCTTCGCATATCCCTGGATATCTACCCAGTTGTCCAGGTAGTTAGGGTCGCCGGTTGCAATCCGTGCCAGCTTCATTGCGATGGCGTCGATGGCATGTGTCTGTGACGGTGAGTAGCGATCTGTGCCGTTTGAGTACATGGCTTCACGGATCTGGGCGTAAACGGCGCTCACATCGATGAATCGCCCGTACCTGCTGCCGCGCTGTGAAAGCACGGCAGACACATCGGTTGTATCTGCCGTCATGCTTATCACCCCTTGGTTTTCGGAGCTACGCGGGAATCGACTTCGAAGGCCACGCACTCGTGCAGACGTACGGTGGTAACCAGTCGTTGCATGGCACCGGAGGTTTGGCCGCCGATCGAACCACCAGCGCCGCCGTTACCATTGGCCGCGAAGCCAAGGCCGCCGCCGGACGAGGTGGTCACGACAGCCGAAGTTTCGCTGACACGGTGGCCGATCAGCTGGAACACACCGGGGACCAGCTCGACTTTGCGGTACGGCTCTTCGCGGTCAGGGGAGATACGCTCATCGACGCCGACATCAACGGTTTGGGTCGACAGCGGGCGATTGTTGATGCCGTACACACGCTTGCCGTTGACCAGGACGCGCGGGCCGCACTCTGCACCCACAGTGGTCACCACGTTAGCAGCCGGAGTCACGATCGGGGTGGCTTGCACGTTAACCGGGCGCACGGACCAATAGCGGTTGGCGCTGTACTGGTAACTGTTGGCGTTGTTCGGGGCGCCCATGTTGTGGATGGATGCGCTGCCACCGAAGCCGTTACCGGTTGCAGCCACATTGTTGGCAACAGACTGGTCTTGTTGCTGACGTTGTTCTGAATGGCCGCCACCAGCGGTAGCGGTCGGGTTGTGGTTCTCGGTCACTGCGCCGCGGCAAGCGTGGGTGCCAACACAATCGGCGCCCGGGGTGTTGGTGGCGAATGCGGACGTAGTGGCCATGGCCAGGGACAGGACGATGATAGTCTTTTTCATGATGATTTATTTCCTCGTTGTTCGGTTTTGGTTGTGTGTTGATCAGATGTATTCGAAGTTACCTTGCTCCAGGCTAACAAGCGCTTTCCGTATGATTTCGGAAAGGCTGATCGTATCGCGCCTCATCGGGACGTCTACGGTGAGCTGTACGCCATATCTACCATTTGGCATGTTGATGCGCACTTTAGTGCTGCCATCAATCTCAGTGAGTACCATGTGCATATCCCCATCTTGGCTGTGAGCTTCCAGGTTTACGTACTTGTCGTTTACGGTGGTTACTGCCCAGTCCGTCGCGCCATTCGCCCAGTACATGATGAAGTGCCGCGGATCTTCTACATACTTGTACCGTGCTTTCGCTGCAGCCACCACCTTAGACAGGACCGCTTCCGCATTCAATCCCGCGGTACCCGGAATATTTTGGATCGTCAGCACGTGATCGAGGTCTGTCACGTCATCTTGCAGCTGGATGATATCGGCTTTGTGGGCATGGTACGGGTGTACCAATACAGTGATACCCTTGTGCTCAAACTCGGGGCACAGCTTATCACCTACCGCGGTCTTCACATCAATATCTTTATAGAAGGCCGCTTGTTCTTTGGTCAGTTTCAGATCATCTTCCATTGTGTCCGCCTCAAATTTATTCCATATATCCAGATGAATCGGTGGTCCATGTTTCGATCACCATGGAAGTCATTATATCTGGAAGCTTATGCTCTGTGTGTTAAAGATTGTCAGATTACAAAGCCTTACATCATTTACCAAGGCTGGCTGCAGCGAACGAGAGCACGGCCACAAGGACAATCATAGCGCCGGCCACAGGGCCAGTGTCTTCCGTGCCTGTGTTGCGTTGGTGCCAACGAACGGCGTTGGGGATGTTGACCGTGATTGCCAGGATGATGATGAAGATGATCAGACTCATTTGAGTAACTCTTGGATGGTTTGTTTCGGGGAATCACTGGCCGCCAGGATTGCGCTTGGCAGGCATGACGGGAACAGCTCGGACAGGCACATGAACACGGCACGGTGGATCAGATCTGATGTCAGGTCGTCGCGTACCTGGATGTTGGCGCGATGGCTTTCGGACAGATTGACGCCGTTGCGTTTGATCTGCGCTCCCGGAGCCATCACTGACACGTCGGCGAACCTGTTGGACACGACGTGGCAGATTGATGCCGACTTACCGATGAAGTCCAGTCCAACCGCTCTTGGGGACAGGTTGATCACATCGACCAGCGAGAACCCGAGTTGTTTCTGAAGCGCGTCGTGGTACTCGATCAGGAGCAGCCGCAAAGACTGTGGCTGCCCTTTGTGTCGGTGGTCGAGCACCAGGAACTCGTTGAAGTTCCTGTGCGTCATACCGTCGAAGACTTCTTGTGCTGTGCTCATTGTGCGTTCTCCAGTTCGATGATGCGCTCGGAGATCCACTTAGCGGCACGGTACTTGGTCTCACCCAGGTAACCGGCAAACTCTTGGGATTGCCCTGCGATTTCAGCCACGATGATGATACGCCCAAGTTGATCGCGGCGAGCGCGGATCGTGTAGGAGTTAGGGCCGTTGCTTGCCTCGCCCACATCGACTGCATCGGAGAAGCGCAGCGAATACTGTTCCATATCGATACCGCCCATAGCGCGGAACGCGTCACGCAGAGCGCGCGGCAGGATGGTTGCGGTTGAAGTCCATTCGTTGCCGGCGGTGACGTACACATCATCAAAGCCGAGAGCGATCACGGCTTCCTGCCCGTTAAAGTGCACGTGCAGGACATGATCCTGATCGAAGTAGCTGCGATCGAACAGGCGAGAGTGGGCGTTGTTTTTGCGAAAGAACTTGCCTTTCATACGAAATCCTTCAAGCAGTCAATCCAAATGAGACCGCCAACAACGAAGAGGGTGAGGGCGGTGTTTACTGCGTAGATGATGAACGTTGTGTTCATGGCCTTTCCTCACTTACGGGTGATGGTAACGCCGGCGCGTGCGGCCGACTGCTGGTACACCGATTCGATGTGGTTGACTTCACGGGCGCTGATGTGACCTGATGCTTCAATGGTCTTGGCTACGTCGGATGCAACCACGAAGCCAGTATAGGCAGCTTGCTTGTCGACGAGGGCTTGCTCGTGCGTGTACAGAGTATCGATGACCTGCTTCGTTGCGCGCCGGCATTCGGCTACGGTGTCGCAGTTTTGCAGCTTGTCGATTGCGACGCGCAGGTTTGCCATAGCGAACTCTTCGTTGATGGACTCTGCTTTCCAGCCGCCGTCGTCGGCTTTAGCGGTACCGATCATGACGGTTGCAGCGATGGCGCCGACGATCGGCAGGATGATTGCGTTCTTGATGTTCATTTCAAGCTTCCTCACTTGGAGATATCGATGGTGATGCCACTCTTTGCGGCGACGTCAATCATATCAAGGAGGAGTTTTGTCTCCTGATACTCACTGATTTCGCCAGACTTGCGCATTGCCTTGATTGCAGCCACAGCGCCTTCGTGCCACGCCTTCTGGGCCAAGTACGCAGCGTTTTCATCACCGACTCGCGCCGACATCTTTGCGGCGGAAAGACCGGCTTCACGGCATTGCTTCACCGTCTTGCACGCCACCAGTGCCCTGACTGAATTTTCCATACCGAAGTAAGTTTCAGACTTAACCCCTTCGAGACCGGTGCTATGTGCAGTGATGGATGTGGTTGCGATGATGGCGGCAATTGCGAGTTTCTTGATGTTCATGATGAATTTCTTCAGATGTGGCCGTTGCGGAGACGGCTCATGTAGCAGTATACGGATGCTCTGCTGTAGCCTTCAGAGAGAAGCTGATTGAGAGCTGCTGGTGTATCGCCCTTCTCGGCAACCACACTCATCACCCTGTCCCGCACTCCGAGTTTGCGTTTCGGTGTCTCGGCGTACAGTCTGCGTGCTTCTTCCAGTAGTTCGGTGAGTGCCTCTACTTTGGCTTTAGCCTTTTCGAGGCGGGCTTCCAGGTGTTTGATTCCTTGTTCCGTCATAGTGAGTATGTAACCTCTTGTTTGTCGAAGCGGCACTTCTCAGCTGCGCGGACGATCTGCGAGTATTTCAGATCGGCAAGCTTGGTGCCGGCATCGGTTTCGATCATCACCCGCGCAGTGTCTTTGGTGGTACTGAAGTGCAGCACGGTGACTACGCCTTTGGGGCCAACGAAGCGGATTCTGTGGTTGGCGAATTGCGTGAAGTCGTAAGCAGCGGCGATGGCTTCGCGGATGGTTTTCAGTGCGTTCATGATCGTGTGATCCTCTATGTTCGCTTGGTTCCGGGTAGTGATCTTGTTCGATCACCATGAAAGACATTCTACCAGGAACTTATACTGTTGTGTGTCAAAGGTTGTAAAATCAGGGTTGATTTAACAATTGTTTGCTTCTTCGCGCAGTTTGTTGGCGAGACTCATGCAACCATGTTTCTCGTACAGGTCGTTGTAATCGACATTGCTGATGTGGTAGCCGTAGCCTTCGGTCGCTTCGTACGCAGCCATGTGCAAGGCGCGGGCGTCGAACTCGTCGGCATCGATACCAAGCTTTTCTTGCGTTGCGTAGATGACACGAGGTTTGGGGTTAGGTGTGTGTCCAACCACGACCTCTTGCAGGTCGTAGCCGCAAGCGTCGCGCAGGATTGTTTCGATGGCGCGGTAGATCGGCTCACATTGCTCAACGAATCCCAGCTCGAACTGCAGCAGGTCTTCGGCATTTGCAGCCACAGTTACCAGACCGTTGGCGCACTTCTCTTTGGACATGTATTCGGCGTTGCCTTCGATGTCGCCGTACACGCCGTCAGTTCCGGACATGCTGTAGAACCACTCGGTAGGCATGATGCCTGCGTATTCTTTACTGTGGTTGGCGTCACCACCCCAGCGTACGCCTACGTGAGCGTACATGTCGGTGATATCGGCGCCATTCTTCAGGGCCTCTTTTGCTGCGTGGGTGTATTCGATGACGATTGCCATTTTGGATTCTCCGGTTTGGATTTGGTGACCAACCCTTTGTCGATCACCGTGAAAAGCATTGTATCTGTGTTTTGTACTACCGTGTGCAAACGATTGTTAAATCAAGGTTTGCTTACCACACTTGTTGCGTTGTTGACGGCATCGACCACAAGGGAAGTCATTGCGTCGAAGCCGGCGGGCCATTCTTCGGCGAAGATTGCGATTGCCAGAACGATGCCGACGAAGACAACCAGGAAGGCGTCAAAACCGTGTTTCATGATGAGAGTCCTTTTCGGCATCAGATGCCATTGCGCGGGTGTTTGCTGGCATACCAGGCGGCCAGTGGGTAACCGATTACCGGCAGCAGCGTGGCGATCAGAACAGCCCTGGCGGCAGGCGATTTACGATCGCCAGACAGTGCGCAGAAGAGCAGTGCGACGAAGGCGACCAGGTAGATGAAACCGAAGACAAGGCCAAGAACGATGATGGTTTGATCCATGATGGAACTCCGTGTGTGTTGGATTAAAAGAAGACGTGGGAGATGACGCTGTGGACGGCAAGGCCGGCGATGATTGCCACAGAGATACCGAAGCCAACGTAGATGGCTGCTTCAGCGATGTCGTCCAGTTTGTTGACCAGGTTGATGATGGTGTTCATTTCAGTTTCTCCAGATTTGGGTTCAAGTGGTGTCGTTCATCGATCACCATGGAAAGCATTGTACAGAAGGTTTTTGATCTTGTGTGTTAAGGAGTGTCAAATACAACTCCGTTGACAATCTTTAACCTTCTGCGTCTTTGAAGTCATAGTTGGTGATCTCCGGGTACTTGCCCTTGTTCACCCAAACGGCAATACGCTTTGGCTGGCGCAGGTGATGTGCCAGAGACAGGGCGGTGGAGACGCGCTCCGGGTACTGGTCAGGGGTTAGATGCACCGCGGATGTGAGCATCTTGATTGTGGTTGCGCCAATGTCAACCACAACCCCGCCGATACGCTGCGGGCCGCTCGATGTCACATCGCCGTAGTCCAGAGACTGATCGAAGCGATCGCGCCACCATTTGCGGGCGCGGTGAACGATCGGTGTTTTGTGTTCCAGACACACCCACTCGCTGAACTCGTCTCCGGTGTCGCATTCGTACTTGACGCGCAGAGTCTCTGTGGAGCCGATCTTCTTGTGGGCGGAATACCTCACTGATTTGACGTTGAACCACTTGATGACTGGCCTTTCGACCTTAACCAGATCGTGTGTAGATGCACTCTCGACAAGCTTGGTGTTTACCGGGAAGACGTGACCGCACGTATCGCCGCGCACCGGGTGGATGCCAGAGCATACACGCGCACTGGCGTGCATGATGCAACCACACTCTGGGCATTCCTTGACTGGGGCCATACCGCCGCCCGAGGAGCCTTTGCGCTTTGGTACGACAGGGTCATTGATTGGGCCAAGACGTAGCGTATTGCCGGCGAAATCGAGCACCAGGCAGTTCTGTTTCTCCGGATAGATACGCACGCCGCGACCGAGAGCCTGCACCCACAGTACCGGGGATGTGGTCGGGCGAAGCATGATGATCAGGTCGATTTTCGGAAAGTCGAAACCTGTTGTCAGAACGCCAACGTTGACCAGGGCTTTGTACTTGCCGGCCTTGTAATCGCGGATGTTCTGGTCACGTTCTGCGCCCATATCGCCAGTCACGACACACGCAGGCACGCCGTTGGAATTCAGTTCGTTTGCGATGTTGTGTGCGTGATCCACCCCGGCAGCGAACACGAGCCAGTGCTTGCGATCTCCTGCGATGGCCAGTGTCTCTGCAATCGCGGACTTTGTGACTGTTTCCTTGTTGGATACTTCCTCAATCTCTGACTGAACAAACTCGCCGTTACGCACGTGCAGGCCGGACGTATCGATCTGTGTTTGCGTGTTTTTGGGTATCAGTGGACACAGATAGCCTTCCTCGATCAGGCGGTTAAAGTTGTGGACGGAGCAGAGGTCATATGCGATGTCGGTGAAGATCGACGGCACGTACTTGCCCTCTTGATCCGACCACACGTCATCCGTCAATTTGCCTTGCCCAAGACGGTACGGAGTGGCCGTCAAGCCGATGACACGCAGGTTTGGGTTATAGGCACGCAATGCCTCGATGAACTGCTTGTACTGCCCGTTGCCGCGGCTGTTAACCAGGTGGCACTCATCGATGATGATGAGGTCAGTCCGTTTGAACAGCTCAGGCTTTTTGGCCACGCTACCGATGCCGGCGTACGTGATTTGCATATAGTGGTTCTTCTTGCCGAGCCCAGCAGAGTATATGCCGGCCGGCGCGGTTGGCCAGATCGACATGAGCTTCTCGTAGTTCTGGGCAATCAGCTCTTTGACGTGGGTAAGCATCATGACGCGCAGGTGCGGCCACGATTGAAGCAGCTCACGAAAGAGCTGAGCAATAATCACGCTCTTGCCGCTCGCCGTTGGCAAAACCAGCACTGGATTACCGGTAGAGCCTGATCCGAAATAGTCAAAGACGGCGTCCACTGCCTCACGCTGATACCATCGCAGTTCATAGTTCGTGCTCATAGCGAGTAAATCCTTCGATCGACCTGCCAATTACCACAGGCATCGAGCTGGTCTTGTGTGGACAGTTCAACCCAATGCTTGTTGCAACGCCACTTGCCATCGCCGATGCGTTCGGAGTGTACGCAGGTGCGGCAGTTTACGTCAGGCTTGGCCCCGTTGTGGCATACGTCTCTGTGGTTGCAAAACTTACACTTCCAGAACGTCTTGTCGTTGCTGATCTTCTGTGGAGCCACCTGGATCTGGATAATCTTGCGTGCCTTCTCCAGGTTCTTCTCTGCGGTCACGTAGTCTGCAACCACAAACTCTGCGTGGATAGCATCGGTGTTCTTGTTGACCGACATGTACAAACCATGCTTCAGGTTGAGCTTGGACATGTAGATTTGCATCTGTGCGTAGTGTTCTGGCTTGTTGAGCTGTACACCCTCTTCGGTCAGCTTTGTCCATGATTTGTCGTTGGCGGTCTTGAACTCCAGCAAGCATGGTGTGGTCGGATTGAGACCAGGTACACCCACAGCCACACCATCACACGATCCGCCGAAGTAGCCGTCAGCGTCGGAGATACGGAACTGCTTACCCGACTCGTCGTGCTGCCACACGGTGCAGCCGATCATCTTGAGTAGGGCAACGAAACGCGCCTCCTCCAGGTGCCCGCGGTTGAATAGACGAATCATGCGGGCATCGAACCTGGGTGCGGTTACCCAGTTTGCCGTGTACCAGATGTCACGCGGGCACCCCCGCCCGATGATCGATGCGCCAAGGTGTGCGCGATGACGGTCGCTATCGGGGCGGTATGCATCAGCCACATCGTTGATTGTGGTCGCCAAGTGTTTACGAAAGCTCGCTCCGCCATCGGCTTCTATGGCAGCGTCGATTGCTGCGAGCACTTCTGTTGCGATGCGCATATGCATACCTTTCAAAAGAGAAGCGCGCCCGGTACTGCAGCGCGCTTTGTGTCAGTCAAGCAACGGGTCCATCAGAACGGGATGTTCTCGTCACCGACGTCAGCTTCCGGTTCTGCGGCCTGTTGTTCCCAGGGCATTTTACCGCGAGCCGCAGGCGCTGCCTTGGCCGAGGCGGGAAGTTGTGGACGTGCAGCGGGAGCTTGCTGTACGGGGCGCTGCGGAGCTGCCGGACGCCGAGGCGCCGCTACAGTGCGTTGTTGTGGTTGAACTGCGCTACCACCAGACTTGCTACCAGCTGCGGCAAATGCCGTCACGCGGTTGCTGTCTTCGTACTGCGGTTCCTTCGACTTCTGGATACCGACCTTGCCGTCAAACGGCATGTTGATCAGATCGTCCAGGCTTTGGATACCAGGCAGGCCGAGTGCACGGACTTGCTGAGCGAACTGCTTACGGCCAATCTCTTGGGCAACAGGGTTGGCGTTCTCCCAGTTGAAGTTACCGAAGATCTTGCGACCTTGATGCGTCGGACCTGTGATGTCGTAGGTCACCGAGATCATCGAGCCGCCGGATTTGGTTGGTCGCAGTTCGGCTTTGCTGATGAACATCTGGTACCAGCCAGCGGGGACCAGATCGAAGCTGGAATCCTCGTCGTATTCAGCGGCGTTGACGTCGAAGGAGGAAAAATCGATGAAAGACATTTTTGCTTTCTCTCTCTAAAGAATGAATCAGGAGTTGTGAATCTTGTTGATGATCATGCCAAGGTGCGGGTACTCCATCACTTCGATGCTACCACCGCGGGATTTGGCTTTGTTTTGGTTATCGGGCTGCGTCAGCAGGTACCGATAGTTTTCCTTGGTTTCAGGGTTCTGCCCAACGTCCAACTTGAACACATAGTCGAATTGATGTGGCACATCACCCGACAGCTGCTGACCAGGGAAGCCGGGGCCGTTGAGCTGCATACCCGTTATGCCGTCCTTGTAGCGATCTACTTTGGCTGCAAAGTAGATGTGCTTTGGCAAGCGCTTGAAAGCCTCGATGACGCCCATGACTTCTTGAGCCATCTTTCCATACGCCTGCCGTGGGTCGGGTGATTTCTTGAGGTTGTCGCGCAGGTAGATCTCAGCGATCTCTGAAATGGAGTCCAGTGCGACCGAGTCGAACTGTTTGGCCTCATCAGACGTTGCAAGCCACTTGCCTACGTTGAGCAGTTCATCGATGGTACGCACCTCGATGATAGGGACATCGGGGTTGTACTCGACGCTGTCGCCGTAAACCTTAGCAAGGTTGCTTGTCTTAAGTGACAGTGTACCGGCTTCTGCGCTGATCATCAGCACGTTCGGCATTGTGGCTGCGAGCACCGTCTTTCCAACACCGGAGTGCCCGTAAACAAGGAACTTGATCCACTGCTGCGAAATGTCGTTAGCGCTCTTAAACTGCATCACATTGCCTCACGATAGACGTAGATGTCGCGTTCACGGCAATACTGATAGAACCCATTGCGGTGCTGGCCGATGTGCAGCTTGGCTTGTTTCGACTTCAGCCACACGTCGTATCCCCTGATACCAGACTCCGAGTACCAGTCGAGAAATTGCACGATCTTGTACTCAATGAGTCGTTGCACCGTTGCATCGATTCGGTCTTGCGACCACTTGTACATCTTGCGGTTGAGGCGACCGGGGATCAATACTGTATAGGTGATCGGCTCTACCTTCTCTTTTGTTTCGACCACACGGGCCGTGACCTCGATGAGGCGAGAACCAGGCTTAGCGCCGTATTCATACTCGACAACAACAGTCTTGCTGTCGTTGTTAATACCATGGATTACCATTCTTCAGCTCTCGATAATGAAAGTACAACCTGCCGCCTGTCCGACCGCATTGACCACTTCCGGTGCGACCGGTACTACGTCGCGTTTCGTGTGGATCGTCACAGTATCGCCTTTCTTGAACGCACCGATGATCGCCGAGTATATGATGAACGATTCTACAACCCGACGCGTTGCGCGGCGCTCAATGTCTTTGAAGCCGCCTTTCGCTTCCGCTGCACGCAGACGGCGCAGGCTACGACCACTGAACTTAGTGGAGAACTTGGTCTTTTCGACGACATTGCCACCACGTTTGAGCGTGTATTTCGCAACCACAGGGGCCAGATCGGTCTTGCTGTCAGTCTTGCCGACCTCGACGTCACCAAACGTCACAGTTACCTTGTTACTCATTTCTCGATTACCTCTTTCAAACCGTTGATATTGTTGTAAATCATGTCCTGCATTGTGGCTGCGTACTGCCGGATTTCCCACTGTGCGTGCTCATCGGTACGCAGTCGGAGGAAGTGCAGCAGGTTCCGTAGATCCACCCGCCAAATCCACTGTGTGTAATGGTTCTGATGTAGGGCCATTCTAGCGTGTTCTGGCGCCACTCCGTTCTCGATTGCATTTTGATACAGGATGTAGCTTTCTTCACACGCCTTGTTGAGCTGTTCCCGGAAGTCGGCTTGGACAGCCTTGTCCAGGTTCTCTGACCGCCCCTGCTTGTTCGTGACGGGTTTGCCGCCAACCACAGTGGGGATGTACCACTCTTCTGGTAGCTTGACGTACCGACCGGAAATTTCATTGAAACTGGACGCACGGTGACGGAACCACTGACGGGCCACGAAGATCGGGGCTTTGACCTCCCACCACGTCTGCACCATTTCGAACGGCGTCATGTGTTCGTGGCGCCACAGGTACTTGGACAGGCGCACATCATCTTCGAAGGGCTTGTCCGCATTATGGTTGGCAAACGATGTGCGCGCACTCTTGGCAATGTCAGACACCGATGTATCGTGGCTACGTACAGGCCCGGCCACATTCAGCAGCCGTACAAAGCCGTGATCCAATACGTTAACAGCTTGCATCGTCAATCAGTCCTTTCCATGTGGTTGCAAACGGCGCAGTACGCACCGGCTAATCGTGTTTATCAGCACGTTGTTGTGCCTGCTGATTGCTGTACTTGCCACTGTGGTAGCGCACAGACAGCTTGTTGATGTTCTTGGCCAACACTTCTTCGCGGGAGATGCCAAGCGTAGCTCGCAGCCCTTCCATGAAGAATTCCAGGTCGCCGAGTTCTTCAACCACATTGGTGATGTTCAGCGACTTCTGGTAGACGGCGTGCTTCTTGATAGCATCAAGCAGTTCGCCAGCCTCGCCTGAGATACCGACCGCCATGTGCAGCAGGTGGGCTTGCTTCGGCGTCAGTTCGTTCTTGATCTGCTCGCCAGGCTTGGACAGTCTGGCTACCATGGCTGCAAAGTCTTTCTCGTTACTCATCGCCGTTTACCTCATAGTCATTGGTGATGTTCTTACTCTTCTCTGACAGCTTGCGGGACTTGACCAGCGCGACAGCGCCGTTGCGTCCATTGTTGCGCGCGATTGAGAAGTCTATTTCGACATGCGCTTCATCGAGCAGGTCGTATACCTGATCCAGCACAGTGTCCGTAGACGGGCTGTACTCGCCCTTGTAGAAAACACCGTTGAGAGCAAGAATCACATCAGCCGACGTGTGCGAGATGACCAGCTTATCGACGTTTTCCAGCGCAGATGATTCGACTGCTTCCTGGATTGCATCGCGCATCCCTATGATGTTCGCCTCGACCATATTGGCGGCATCGATCACAGACTCGATAGCCGTCAGCGTGGCGCCACCATACAGGATGGTGGCTGCGTACGCGTATCTTCCTTTCTCGATGCGGGAGCATCGCACGATCAATGTTGCTCTGTTCATAACCTCTTACTCTTGTGGTTTAGGTGCCTCGATCGAGATCGAAGGCGTTGACTGTTTCGATTCAATCACTTCGTCAAACAACTGCTTTTGCTCCATGCTGAGCACACGGTACTGCCCCATCACGACCGATGGTGTCCAGTGCACCAGGGTATCGACATCGATACCGTTGGCCTCCAGGTCAGCCTTAAGCCCTTGCAAAGCCTCAGCATTGACCTTTCGCGTCAGCTTGTACTGCGATTTGAGCTTGTACCCACCACCAAGCGGTAGCGAGAACGTGCCCTCCGCGTCCTGCGGCACGTTGCTAAAGAACTCCTCGACTACCTGCTTACGAAGGTCAGCTTCAGCTTCCTTGGCCTGCTGAAGAGCGTCTTGCGCCTCATGCCACTTGGACAACAACTCCATTTTGTCCATTGTCGAGCTTCTTGTGTGTTAAAGATTGTCAAAACAGCGCCGCGACCAGCGCGAAGACACCAAATGCAACACTCAATGCCTTAAGTGTGGTTGCAAACTCAGGGTATCCAACCCTCTGGCACAAATACGACGCCAGGATATGTACGGCAGCAGCCACAGCCAAGAACACAACCATCATTTCTTCTCGGACTCCTTCCCACTAAGCATGTGATCGAGCAGCACGCCAACCACGTAAGACAACATCAGGATGACGGCAGATACGACGACAGTCATCGTCTTCGAGAAGATGCCATCGATTCCCAGCATCCATTCGATCAGCGCAGCCACAGCGGTCACAGTCAGTCCGATGTGCAGCGCGCGCTTATTGATCACCAATTCCTTCTGTTCCAAAGTTTCACTCCTTGAATGTTGTCAACCACACTCTCCACTTGTGATCCAGGAAAGCGCGATCACAGAACACCACATCATTACACAGGAAGAGTGCCTTCTGCATAATGTACGGTATGCACTTCTTCCTGATCAAATCAACCGACTGGCTGTTGTTGTCAGCAACAAACGAACCAGTCTGCCTTCCATCCTTCGTGTGCGCGACGTAGATATCCTCACCACGCACATCGATCGTTACGACACCGCTATTCATTTGTTGAGAAGCTCCAGTGCTCTCGCGTTCATCTGGATCGGGTGCCGAATCATCATGCACTCTTGCTGGATGACGATCGAGTCAGTCAACCACACTGTGTCGGGGCCAGCGCCCTCCTGGTACATGACCCGGACGATGTATCGCAGTGCAGACACATCGTCAAACTCTTTGAAGTGCGCCGCGACCTCGATGTTGGCACTGTTGAGCGCATGCGCATAGAGCATGTCACCCTCACGCAACAGCACTACCTTCCGAATATTGCGATCCATATCAAGCCACCTCCAACAGATCATCCACAGCCTTCCAGGCTACGCTGTAAGCAGCATCAACCTTCTCAGGATCGTGGCTTACATGCACCACATCAGCGATGTCTGACCCCGTGCCAAACACGTAAGCAAGAATCATCTGATCGCACCAGATACGGGTTCCGACCACATCCCCAACGATAGCCTGGATCGCAGCCACAAGCTCCTCTGTGGTTGCCGCCGACCTCAGCTGCCTAACCGTGATCTGCGACCTCTTGTTGTCACCAGCCACGATTCCCACGACATGGATAGTGTCCACACCAACCGACTTGACGTACACGTTCTTAATGCTCATTTCGAGTCCCCTTGCCGACGATTCATATCCTGAACATACGCCTCATACACACCTTGCGTGTCGTATTCAGTCCGGCGGTCCATATAGTTCCTGCCCGTCGTGTGATCAAGCCGGCTGCTGATGACACGATAGTCGGCCGCCTTAAACAGCGAGTAAGCCAGGCACTCGGTAGCGTCCTCAATCGCCAGCACAATATCCTGATCGATAGGGCCAGTCTTCATCTCCAGCACTGCAAGCCGGGTGCCGTTCTGATCATCAAAGGCCATCCACACGTCATCATGACGCCAGAAGTGATACACAGTATTCATCATCTTGAATCTCCTTACTGTGTTGAGTCGGATCACTCGCCAACCTTGGCCAGCGTAACGCAATGCATGAACTCGCTCGGGATGTGCTCAAAGCCAGCATAGCCTTCCGAGATCACCCGGCGAATCTCTCCGTGTGCATCAGCCAGTCGCTTCAGCGCACCGCCAACCTTGTCTTCGTCGGTGACATGCACAACACCAACACGGGTCTGTTCATCTCGGAACAGCGAGACGATGTAGGTTTCGAGCTTGGCGTTAAAACGGATCGTTGCAAACATGATGTCCTTCCTTTCTTCAAGTGCCACCCCAGAACCATTCCAGGGCTTGTCGGTGTCAGCTACTTCGTCTCGCTGACCATGGAGTTATATTACTGCGGAACCCTTGGACTGTGTGTTAAACGTTGTCAGATCAAGTCAAAGATTGTGAAATGACATAGCGCTTGTTGTGCAACCTGACAAGCCCAGGGATCGATGAGTAGCTCATCGGCCCAATCAACGTCATGCGCCAGACCATGTCATCCTCGATCACTGTGGTTGCATCCAACTGATTGGCACGCCCAAACGCAGCTCCAACCACATCTGGCAATGTATTGGTCACAACCCGCTTGATACGCCGTGGCGACTTCGGAGGCACCATGTTGTACGCGTGGTACACGGCCAGCTCTGCTACATCGCGGCGTGAGAGACACTCCACCGCAACCGCACGCACCTCATTGACCCACTGATTGCCAAGCCTGCAACCAGTGTCGTAGTCCTGCACCTCGAACAGCTCAACCACAAGGGTTGAGATGATGGGCAGATACGACACGCAAGCCAGGTACCCAAGCTTCCTCGCCCGATCTATGTAGGCGTACTGATCACTGATCATTCCTCACCTCCACCGTCCAACGCATTGTGCACCATCCGAATGATGGCCAGATCGATCACGGCAGCCACAGCTACCAACGTAATCACAATCCACATGTTGTTCACCTTCCTTCGTTGTTACTCTCGACTTCCTGTCGCATGACGGCTACGACAGCAGCCATCTCCGGATGAGCCGCTTCCAGGTCTGAAAAGACTCTGAGCAGGTCATCATCATCGTTAGCAAAGTGGATATCAGCCCACTCATCCTCAGACAGCGTGGTCGGCAACCACACCACCTCAGGGATAGCCCCCGTGACACTAGCAGCCGTCAGACGATGCAACCCAGTGAACGCCCGCACATGGCCTCCCATGTCAGCCACAATCACCGGCCGCCCTCGCCAACCGTTCTGCCACATCTCCAGGATCAGCGCATCGAGCTTCTGCTGGTCCGTTACACCGTTCCTGGTTACCACCTGTTTCTTGTCAATCATCATGATCTTCTCTCCATCACGTATTGTGGTTGAGCAGTCATCAACCGATGAGCAGATAGTACACATACCTATCGGAATCGACTGTCAAAGATTGTTAATCAGTCAGTCGAGCGCAACATCATTGACCGCCACCACGCGCCTGCAGCACATCATCCATCGTCGGGTCATATGAATAACACGTACCAGACACATCACCAAACATCTTTCTGGAGTGATGTCTTGTATGATGTCTGATAATTCCTACGTCCTCGAGTGCCTTAATCGTCTTAGTCGCAAATTCCCTCGACCCAAGACGCGACCTCTTGGCAACAGGCATCAGCTCGATAAGACGCCTCAGCGTCTTACTGGTCATCGCACCTTTCTTCGCCAAGGCAATGTCACGGATGCTGCCGTAAGGGTCGGCCATATACCTCCTGATCTCGCTGGACACAAACTCCTCCACCTCGAGATCAGTCACAGACCCAGCAACCATACCTTGCTTGATCCACCACAATTCACGTGCACATACCTGGTTGATCATGTCGAGCGCCCACTCGAACTCCTCTACCTCGATCACAGGATCGAGATGATTCTTCATGATCGCCAACAGCGACGCAATCTTGAGAACCTTCAATTGCTTGCGGTTGTACAGATAGTGCCTTCCCTCCGGAACAGTCTTTGAATTAATCAGGTCAACCGCGTCCATATCTATCTTGACGACACGATACTGAACGTCAGTGCTCACATGAACATCGATGTAACCACCTGACGCCATCAAATGATCTGCATGCGCGATAATGTCGGCAAGCTTATCCACCAACCACTCTGGAGGCTCTTTCACCGTGTTATAGTTAGCATATTTGATTTCACCCGTGTACTCAATCGGAATAAACCTGGACAGAAAACCATCCTCAGAATACTCCCCGCTCAACGACTCATAGTACCCCTTCGTGGTCGCATCACCAAGTATGGTAATCGCAATGTTGCGCCCAATCTCAATGTTCTTCTCAGAATTCGAATAAGACAGCCCCTGCACAATCGAGCGCTTACCAGACTTGTCGTACATACGAATGATCTCATCCATAAGCGACGACTCACCAGAAGACCTACCAGACGACACAGCACTAAGCGTCTTCGCAAACTCATCGAACCGCAATACAAATGAATCCCTCTTGTCCAGCTGGCGCAGCAGCGCCTGCATGCTCATAGAACGTGACGATGAGAACACATTGACCGCCTGTGGCGCCTTCGCGGCAACATCCAGCATCAACGCGTTCGCACTGTTGATGACTGACGTCTTGCCGGCACCAGAACTGGCCAGCGTCACAAAAAACGAGTTAACACCAGTGCCATTGATCTGCCACGCCTTCCCAGCAATACCAGAAATAACCGCAAGCCCAGCAGCTATACCAAGCTCCTTGACGCCTTTCGTTGTCGAGCCAACAAGATACTTCATCAACTCACCGAGATCACCTTTCGGATAATCGATATCCACACTCGATCCATCATAACCACCAAAATTAGCAAGCTCATAATCAGCTTGACCATCAGCCTTCCTGTTCTGCATCAGATCATTCACGATCTTTTGCATATCAAACCCATCATCAGCAACCCTATCCAAAACATCCGGCATAGGAATAGATGACGAAATCAGCTTGGTATGCGCAACCACACCACCCGAATCATCAGGGCGCGCATCATCTGCAACATCGCCCCCCACACAGGATGACCCACTAAGTGAGGATGATTCGGTGTCGGGCAATGTCTCATGGCGCTTCTGCAGAACAACACCCGCATCAGCAATAACCATCTCATTCAGCTCATCATCCATCGCAGTCTTGCGCATCATCGCACGAATCGTTCCGTATACATACTCCGGACGCTTTGCCTTCTTTCTCGCACCAAGCGCCGAAGACATAAAAATACGATACACCTGCCCCTCATTGCGCGTGTGGTACAAAACCCCTTCGATCAGCGCAGCATCAGCCTCCGATTGCGACGGATAAAACTCTTCCCACTCGCCATCAAGCAAACACTGGTACCTCTCAGCATTGCTACCAGACTTCAGTTCTTCCAGAACATCCTCGTCACTCATTCCATCCACAGAATCAGTACGCGACAGCTCTACCTCTTGCGACACCTCGACAGCAAACTTCTCCGGCGCAATCGAACGCAATAGCGCGTCGATATACGCAGATCGATCCTCAATCGGCTTGTTCGCAACCACATTACCCGTCGCGACAATGTACCTGTCCCGAAAATACACCTCGATACCAGGCTTCTTGACGTTCGGCAATGTGTCGGCAATCTCCTTTGGCACCCGCACCCACACGTGATAACCAACTCCAGAACGAGAATGCTCAGTATATGAATTCAGCCAATCAATGAGCTGCAGAAACCTCTCGCGGTCCTCAGACGGCGTGCGCTTGGCAGGATCAGGCTCATTGCTCTCATCTTTAATGTCGATGTCAACCACGCACCACGGATCATCCGCAGTCAGCGCAAAACCAACACCATACATGGCAACCGGCAGCATCTCATTGGCATCATCAGCAGCAGTACGCGCCATATGATAATCAAGATAGTTCGCACTATCCGTTACGCTGGCAAACACAATCCGACCACGATCATTCAACGTCGCCGGCACCTTCTTCGGCGTGGCAATCAGCCACTGTGGGGCTGAAATCAGTTCCGCAGGAATATAAACGTTCGTGTTCATATCAATCTTCCCAAATAAGGTTCATTGTCTTGTGGAGGTCGTAGTCATTCTCAGACATCGTCAAGCGTATCTCATCAGAGAAATACCGCGCATCCTCGGCAGGAGTACGGCTGTACTCATCGATAGCACACCTGATCTTATTACTAACGTAACCAGCCATCACCCATGACTGCATCACCGCGTGATGAATCTCGTCACGCTCGCGCTTAGCATCAAGCAACTCAGCCTCAAGCCTGGCGATACGATCACCATTCTCTTTCATCATGTCAGCCACAGGGCCATTGATATACTCGGACACGGCGTTGTACATATTGGATACATACCTGTCCGCCGGCCTCCTCGATTTCGCCGTGGCCTCAGCATCACGGATCGCATCCGCCGACAGGTTCCTGATGTCGGGAGCATAGTCAAAGTACGGCGGGGCTTTGAACCCGGGCGCATCACCATCACCGAAAATATCATCAACGTAGTCAACGCTGCGACCACTCGGGTATCTCACAAATGCCTGTATTGCTGTGTCGCGGATTTCGCGCGACACACCAGCAACGATCGTCTCAGTTTTCGAAACTCCACTCATCTTTACTCTCCATCAAGCTTGTTGATCTCATTAAGCCATTCACCCCTGGCTTCGCGCGTTGTCTCAATCCATTCACCACGCACCACATTCAGCACATCCTCAGCAAGAAGCGCCAATGGACGCACCGACCTGTTCACTACGCCAGCAACACGCAAGTCACCTACGACACTCGTACTCGCCGTCGCAATCCCGGCCAGCTCAACACTGTACCCAATGTGCTTGCGACGAGAGGCATTGACTCTCGACCGCTTACACATCGACTTCAGCTTCTCATCACTGGTAGTGGCTAATAACAACTCTCCAGGAATCTCGCAGTCCCTCTTGAGGATACGGTAACAAACGTATGCCCGCATACACGGGTACTGGCGCAACCACCGCCTGTACACATCCTTGATGGACTCTTTGGCGGTCGCAATCACTTCTTGCGGATCTTCCATGACCTCTCTCATTCGCGTATCGGTTGATCGTTGCGCACATTGTAGCGCAGTCAGATCACGCCGTGGCAGCACAATCAGTTAAAGATTGTTAAACCAACCACATATGCAATAAACGCATATCCAGGCAACCACAAAGGGGCAAAGATGGTGCGAAACACGCAAAAACCAAGACTTATACTCTCGCAAAAAAATTTTCATCCGCCCGCATGCCATGGACTATGCTACAGGTTGCCAAAAACAGTGGAATTGGCGTAAATGGGTGTAAATATAGACAAAAAAAATGGATGCATATAGAGAAAAATACATGCATATCGTTCCTGCCTAAAAAGTAGGCAAAACACCAGATCACTATGCTACAGGTCTGCGTTTTTGGAAAATTAGGCGTAAATGCATGCTTATTCGGCGACACCATAAGCATGCAAAAGCGTGCATTTACATGTATTCGTCTAAGAGGGGGTATGTAGCATAGTGGGTCGTTTATACAGTAGTTACTGCGTTACAGGGGGGGGAAATCGATGTATGTCGTGAATAGGTGCTGATGGGGGCCGAGGGGTACCAGGGGGTGTGGATAAGGAAGTTATACACACCTACTACTACACTACTACTACTACTACTACTCTATCTTGTTTAGTCGAGAATGCGTCTCATTAAGATTAGATGGATTGATGACTGGGGCCGATGTGTTTTGTTACTTAGTAACACGTCGCCAGATGCGATAGATATGCACCCATTGGAGGCGAGCGGCAATTTCCTGTCATTTCCCGTGTGCCGGGCATGATGTATTCGGTGTCAGTGCCGTTTGCAGCCCCCATGAGGGCCTTAGGGGCGTTTTTAGGCGTTGGGTGCGGTGTTGATACCACCGGATAGATTGAAACGCTCTACGGGGCTGTAATCGCCCCTGCTGTGTGCGGCGACATGGTGCCCGGAAACGGTTGGCGATTGACCGGGCGGGGAGTGGATTGGCATACACACCTGTGGTTGCATAGAGGCTGAAAAGGCCAAATCAGTGCCAATCCATGCACGAATCAGCGGGGTTGCGCACGCGCGATGGCATACTTTTGAGACAATGGCAAATGCGGAAAACGCATAAACACTGAAAACCTGCGCTGTCGCGTGTTCTTTACAACACTCTAAGCGAATTGTGCATGAATTGTGAAGGACTGTGCTACAGGATCGCGGAAACGGCAGATTACATGCTTTTCCATGTAAATCTACATGTATTTACGCCTGAAACGCCAATTTCCTGAACCTGTAGCATAGTAAATATGCATGCATTTACGCCTAAAACGTCGGTTTTAGCGACCTGTAGCACAGTAGCCCTAAACGGGTGTAGTAGAGCTATTTACACTGAAAAGCGTCAGATTTTTACAAGTCAATGTGAAGAAAGCGTCTGAAAAATGAGACAGCATGACAGACCAATCAAACCGCTCAATACGACAGAATCAAATCAAGCACACGTGTAACCACGTGTAACCGATCGCCTAGGACTGCACACGCCATGTGGTTGCGCCACACAATAACCACCATCTCAACCCGACCACCTTGAGAACAACATGGTCATTCGTGAACGATCCGGCCAGCGCTGCTGGCTCGCCAAAGTCACCCGCGGCACTACCATCAACGAACTGTTCGCAGACGCCATCATCCGCGAAATGCACTACGACGCAGCCTCTAAAGAACTCGTCGCACCCATCGAACTCGTCGACGCCCTTCGCGAAGCCGGCATGACTGTGGTCGGCGGTGAAGGACGCGAGTACCTGGAGTTCCAAGCATGAGACATGTGGTCAACGAGTACCTGCGCTCCAAGCAGTCCCTCGGCATCGCCGTCACCTACTGCACCAGCGCAGAACACATCGAGTACGCCTCCGCGGACGTACCTAAAGGCGCTCTCCTCATCCCTAGGCCACTGTGGTTGCAACTCGTAGGCGACGTCATCGACCACGCTTACACCCCCGTTTACGTCGACGGCGATTACGCCATCTGTGAACGTGGGCTCCCTGAATACGATTGGTCCGAAAATCGGAACAATGAATGGGCCGTCTCCGTCCAGAAAGCCCGTCGCATCGGCGCCATGAAATGCCTCGAGTATTGGGCCATGCAGGCACACGACATGAAACACACCGCCGAGCTCGCCGGCCTCTCCGGAACATCCAATCTCTACCAAACCATCATCTCCGGCGGCATGTCCGGCGACTCCTTCCGCGCCATGATTGCTCACCGCAAACACGAACAAGAAGCCATCATCTCCGCGCTACAGGAACAGCAGGACGATGACCGCTTTGTTATGATCGAGTATGGAACCACAACCACAGGCAAGAAGGGGGCCTCCAAGACCACTGTGGTCGCCAACAAAGAACCCGCCAAATACAAAGCAAGGATGGAATCACTATGAACCCCGAATTACCCGCCAGCTGGAAAGCACTCGCCAAGGCCAACAAAGCTCGATACACACGCGACCGCTTCGAGGCCCTAAGAGACCTACACAAAACCATTCTCGTCCTCGACCGCTCTCAGTGGCTCGACACCGACCTGCGCTCCAGACTCTACGACGCACTCTTCACCCCCATGTGGATGGATCGCGACGTCGTCATCCTCGTCCGCGGTATCTCCGCCCCTGACTTCAGCCCAAACACAGAATGGGCCCTCAATAACATCACCGCCGTCAAATACGGCCGTTACAAAACACTCGAATACTGGTTCGGTAAGCACAACCTCACCGACGACGTCGCCGACTCCATGGGCATCACTCCATCCGGCGTCTCCAAAATGGCTCTCTCCTCCGGACACTCAATCCCCGAAATCCGTAAAGCCATCCAAAATAAGGAAACATGGTAATGGGCTCTTCTCAACGCAATAAAGGAAAGGCCGCCGAAGTCGAGGTCTACCACTGGCTCAATGAAACAGTGGCCTCTGTGGTCGGGCCTGGCAAATGGTTCCAACGCAACCAAAACCAAACCGCATCCTCAGGCTCCGACCTCTCCAACCCATTCCGCCTCTCCATCGAGATCAAACGGCACGAAACACTCTCCATCAACTCATGGTGGGCTCAATGCACTCGCTCTGCTAAAGCAGAATTCGGCATGCCTATCCTCATCTATCGACAATCCAGGCAACCATGGCGCGTCATCATGGAAATAATCGATTGTTTCGGTGGCACATACACTGTTACAATGAGCGCGGACAACTTCGAAACGTGGCTACGCAACTACGTGGCTCGTTGGGTCGGCTCTCATGAAGATACCATTCAGAAAACGCCTATCTCCTGACCAAATCCAAGCCCTCATCGCTTGCTGCGGCAAACTCAACTGGCCGGATACCCACATCGGGTATCTGGCAGCTTGCATTGCTTTTGAAACAGGAGAAACCTTCTCTCCCTCCATCCGCAACGCCGCAGGATCCGGCGCCATCGGCCTCATTCAGTTTATGCCCGCGACAGCCCGTGCCCTCGGCACCTCTGTGGCTGAACTCTCTCGTCTGGACTTCATCCGTCAGATGGTGTACGTCGCTAAATACTTCGAACCGTACAAGGATCGCATCCACACCCTCAATGACATGTATCTGGCTATCCTCATGCCAAAATTCATCGGCCGCTCACCAGATACCCGCGTCTTCATCAATCCATCTATCGAGTACCGCCAAAACTCCGGCCTCGACGCCAACAAAGACGGATTCGTCACCGTGCGCGAAATCTGCTCAAAAGTCCAGGCTAAATACGATAAGGGACTCCTCGAATAATGAGCATGTGGACACCGGATTGGATCGAAAAAACTCTGACATATGTCGCCCTCGCCGCATCTGGCGGCTTCTTCGGCCACATGATGCGAGCAGACGGAAAACCCAAAACCATCGGCTCCACTCTGATCGAAATCGGGAGCGCCGGGTTCGTCGGATACCTCGTCCTTCAGCTATGCAACGCATATGGCCTGTCTCAAGAATGGACAGGCGTCGTGGTCGGAACATCCGGCTTCCTTGGCGCTAACGCCACCATCGGGCTGATCCAGAACGTCGTCATGCAGAGGCTTGGATTAACCAAGAAAGAGGACAAGCAATGAGTATCATCGGTCGCTTCTTCATGTCCCGATTACCAATCCACATCGGGCATGTCCTGCTCCTGCTATTCCTCGCGTGCGCCGGCCTATCCGCATCCCTATACTTCTCTCGCGCTACACTCCGCGCTGATCTGATGCACGCACAGATCGAACGCGCAAAACTCAGCGAACAACTCAAGACCGCGGCGGATGTGGTCGCAGCTCAAGGCCGCGCCATCGAAAGCCTTCAGCTATCGGTCAAAAAGCACGACGAAATCAACCGCTCTCTCATCTCCCGTTACCGCAATATCGACGCACGTGATGTCGAATTCCGCGAAAAACTCCAGCAACTCGAGCGCAACAATCATGACGTGCAAAACTTCCTTGATCTGCCTGTCCCTGATTCTCTTCGCGGGCTGCTCAACAACACAAACCCGAGTGGTGTACAAGGAAATCCCAGCTCCGAATCCGCCCGCAGCAATCCTTGAGCAGTGCACTGTGGCTGATGTCAAAATTAACACTGTGCGGGATTTGATAAAATCCCGTAACGCCTACCGAAAGGCCTTCTGCGAGTGCTCACAGAAAATTGAGGCTTTGCGCGCTTTTCACGATGGCATCCCTATGAGTGATTCATGCGATGCAACAACCAACACGAAGTCCAGCGGCAACGCTGAACATTGAGCGCGGGTACGAAGACTCTTCCAGTCTCACCGAAAAAGAAATAGAAGTCCGGAAGCGTTGGGTCAAGGAATACCTTAAAGACTTCGACGCTAAACGCGCCTGCCTGCGCATAGGCTACGCGTGGTCCGCTTGCGACCGTATGGCCGAACTCTTCGAGGCCGACTCGTGGACGCAACAACACCTCCAAGAACAAAAAGAACAACAAGCAGCAGACCAGTTCGAGAAAGATAAGCAGCTCATCATCCAAACACTACGTCAGTGCGTCTCTCACGGCCCGTACGCGTCTCGCATCTCTGCCGCTCGCGAACTAGCCAAAATCATCGGACTCGGCAACGAAGATAAGTCCGCCTCTGAAGACGACCGCAAACGTGAAGCCGTCCTCCAATTCGCAAGCAAACTGGGTGATCTATGAGTCTCCTCCTTCTCGAAAAACAAATGAAGCGCTGGTACCCGCTCAAGTCTCACCCAGTGCAGATCGAACTCAATCACGCCGTCGAAAACGGCATCCGATTCCCCCTCGTCCCAGCAGGCCGTCGCTCCGGAAAGACCGAACGCGCAAAACGTTTCGTCGCCAAGATGGCCATGAAATCCACCGGCGGCAAGTTCTTCTGCGCAGCACCCACACGAGACCAGGTAAAGAAGATCTTCTGGGACGATATGAAAGCCCTCACGCTGTCTGCCTACCACAGTAAGCCACCATCGGAGAGCGACCTCATCATCCGCCTACCAACCGGCTCCGAAGTCCACCTCGTCGGCCTCGATCGCCCTGAGCGCTTCGAAGGTATCTCATGGACCGGCGGCGTCATCGACGAAATCGCTGACGTCAAGCCCGAAGCCATCGAGGCCAACATCATGCCGGCTTTGAATACGTTCAACCCAGATAACCCAAACTACCGCCCTTGGTGCTGGTTCACCGGCGTGCCCGACGGCCTCAACCACTACTACGAAATGTGCCAGATGGCCGAGTCCGGCATCGATCCAAACTACAAAGTCTTCCACTGGAAGTCCGAAGAAATCCTGCCACCAGACGTGATCGCGTCCGCAAAACGCACCATGTCGGCAAAGCAGTACGCACAAGAGTATTGCGCAAGCTTCGAAACCGCGTCCGGCAAGATCTACGAAGACTATTCCAAGGACAACTATACAACCGAACGCATCCAACCACACGAAGCTATCCACTGGTCACACGACCAAAACTACACCCCGCTCTCCTCCTGCATCGCCGTCGTTCGGAACGATAACCTCTACCTGCTTGACGAGATCGTGCTCGAATCCGCAGTCTCCCGTCAGTCAGCCGAAGAATTCGTCGAAAAGTACAAAAACCATCAGAACAAACTCTGCTACCTCTACGGCGACCCCGCTGGACGCGCCGGCGAAAAACATGGCCACAACTCCGACTACACTGATATAGAGCAAGTCCTCCGGTCCAATGGCTGGCGCGTAGAACGTCGTGTAGCCTCCGCTCACCCGGCCATCAAAGACCGACAAAACACCGTCCGCGCTCTCATCAAAAACGCCGCCGGCGACACTCGTCTCTACGTCAATCCAGAAACAGCCAAATGGTGCCATAAAGGCCTCGCCACAGTACAATTGCAAGCAGGCTCTTCCTTCCAGGAAGATCAACGCAACCAGTACCAGCACATCACAACCGCCATCGGCTATATGTGCCATCGCCTGTGGCCGCAAGGCGTTACCAAACCACGTGGTATCCAGTCTGTCGGAGTCATCGCATGATACAGTCCAACGTCCCTAAGCACCCCAAATACATCCTCAAATACCCAGAATGGGAGCGGGCCAGCGACTGCTTCGCTGGCGAGGAATGCATCAAATCCGCTGGGCCAAAGTACCTCAAGCCCACCTACAACATGGTCCAACAAGGCTGTGGTCGCAACATAGACTCTGCCGGCCAGATGGCATACGACGCCTACAAAATGCGCGCCGAATTCCCTGAGTACATGCGCGAAGCCGTCCAATACTTCCGTGGCCTGCTCTGGAAAAAGGATATGTCCATCATTCTGCCGGACAGCCTTGGGTACATGCTCGATCAGGCAGACAACACCGACCGCACGCTCCTCGACGTCGCCAAGCTCATCAATAAAGGTCAGTTGATCTTCGGCCGCGTCGGTACCCTGCTCGATATCAACTCGCGCGGTGAGTTCTACATCGCCACCTACGACGCCGAAAAAATCATCAACTGGGGCAAAGACTTCTGTGTCCTCGACGAATCAGACTACATGGTCCAACCAGACCTCTCGTACAAGTGGGTCACGAAGACCAGATATCTACGACTCATCGATGGCGAATTCATCCATGTGGTTGAAACAGACGGCGTCCGGGAAGAATTCGTTCCTCAGTACATGGGCAAATCTCTCGACTTCATCCCATTCGTTGTGATTGCCTCCGAGCAAGAGGAAACCATGCCAGCCACAAGCCCCCTGCAGGCTTTGGTTAGCAAATGCCTTGCCCTGTATCGTTTGTCAGCCGACTACAAGCAGTCCCTCTTCATGCAAGGACAGGACACGCTCGTCATCACAACAGACGCCTTCCAGGACGTCGGCAAAGTCGCCGTCGGCGCAGGAAACTCACTCATCCTTGGCATCGGCTCAGACGCCAAATACGTCGGCGTAAACTCCTCCGGCTTGTCAGAACAACGCCTCGCTATCGAGAAGCTCAAGGCTGAATGCGAGCAAATGTCCGGCAAACTCGTCCAAGGCTCCAACCGCGAGTCCGGCGAAGCGATCACCGTTCGTATCAAAGCACAAGCCTCCATGCTCGTCGATATCGCTCGCAACGCAGCAGCCGGCCTAGAAGTGGTGCTAAGATATGCTGCCATGTGGTCGGGCGCTAACCCTGATGACGTCCAGGTAGTACCGAATGTCGAATTCACGGATTCGACACTGGAAGGCCAAGAACTCCTCGCACTCATGAACGCCAAATCCATGGGCGCCCCTCTCTCCCTCAAATCCATTCACACCAACCTTCTTGAACGCGGTCTCACTGACTTCGACTTCGAGACCGAGATGGAGGAAATCGAAAATGAAACGGCGGCCGGTACCTTCGGGCAAGTCCAATCTGGATCGGATCCAACAGCACCTGAAACGGCAGGAACGTCTGATGACGCAGAAGAAGAAAGCGAGACACCTTGAACGCTCTCTGAGCAAAGAAGACCGTTATGACAGTCTCGATTGAATACGAGAACGGCAAACCGCGTGAAGAAATACTTCGCGCGGTCGAACAGTGGCGCGAGATCATCGAGTCTCGCGTCCCTGTCGCCGATCATCAGCCATTGATTGTGGATGCACTTGGCGATGAGGTATGGGTCGAATACATGGGCGCCCCTCAGCTCCATATGGCACGCAAGTTCGAGCGCGTCAAAGGCGTCTGGAGACTCGATAACATCACCCTCTCGGCCTCCGACTCCATGCGAGGCAAGGGGCTCGCTCATGCCATCAATAAGGTTGGCGCTGACACTCTGCTAGCCCTTGGTGGTCACGAAGTGCGCTTGTCAGCAGCTCTCTCCATGGGCGGCTACAAATGGCTCCGTGACGGCTTCTGGCCAAAAGACGGCAAGGAAGAGCTCGACCGCATCGCCCGTAAACACGGCGGGCCAGCGGCTGATAAGTGGCTCGCACTCTCCGAGTCAGACGCCCAAGAGGCAATGCTCAACCCGTCTTCCGCCGCCGAGTTCAAGCCACTGTTCGCCGGGGCCAAGTATGACGCTGTGGCCGACATCAAGAACCCGAGAACATACGCAGCAATCACAGGACAACCCACCGGCACCGTCAATGACCTGATCCAGTCTCGCATCATCCAGAAGCAAGCCGGCCTCGAATGGGTCACCAACGACATCGCCGAGAAGCTCGCCGAGATCCTGCGCAAGACAGAACCCAGGATCATCGCCAAGATCAGCGACTTCATGCGTCGCAACCGCCAACCACAGCAGTACGATTGGAAACGCCTGGAAGCTCTGCGTCAGATCATCCACAAGCTCCGCTCCGAAGGCTGGCAACAGGTTGGCAAAGAGCTTGACCAGCTCGCCATGCAGCTCGCGATCGCCGAGGCCAAACAATGGCCAAAAGACCTGCAAGACATGGCCCCTACGCAGCTCAATGTGGTTGCACCTACCGCAGCCACACTCAAGGAGATCGCACGATCTAAGCCTATCCATGGCAGGATCATGAAAGACTGGGTCGCCAAAATGCGCGATGAAGACATGGTCCGCATCATGACCAAAGTCCAAACCGGTATGATTGCAGGCGAGACACTGGATAGCATGATGCGTACGCTCTTCGGTACTGAACGGCTCCAGTACAAGGATGGTGCAACCACACTTACCAATAACCAGCTCAAGACCGTCGTGCGAACCATGACGCACCACATCGCGTCTGACGTGCGCGCTGAATTTGTGCGCACTAACGCCAAGGAAATCGGGGCCAAAGAACGGTTTGTCGCAACCCTCGATTCACGCACAACGCCCCTTTGCGGGTCGCTGGACGGCAAGCTATTCCCCATCGGAGAAGGCCCTCAACCACCGTTACACTACAACTGCCGCAGCGCTCGCGTCTTTTACATCGATTCGGAGTCGCAGCTGCTTCGGCCATTCAAAGCATCTGTAGAATCAGAACTTGTGGTTGAATACAGTAAGCAGGCCGGCCTACCACGCACAACCAAACGCTCTAAACTCCCGTTTGGCCATAAGACAAAGTTCGATAAATTCGCCCAGAAAAAAAAGGTAGAATATATCGGACAAACGCCCGCAGCCACAAAGTTCTCGGACTGGTTCGCAAGGCAGTCAGTAGCATTCCAAAAAGCTAGTCTCGGAGAAAAGAGATTTCAGCTCTACCGTTACGGCGGACTGTCTCTCGACAAATTCCAAGACATTTCCGGCAGAAAGCTTACTCTCGAAGAGCTGTACGCCAAACACCCCAAAGCAGCTAAACAATCCGGAGTGATTTCACAGCAATGAAACTCAAGGCAACCTACAGCGCAGAAGATTTCGAATCCATCGACGGCGCTTTCCGCGATCTGTACGAAGAGCGTGACGGCAACTACGTACTCACCGGCATCGAAGGCATCAAGACAGAACAAGATGTCGCCAAACTCTCAGAGGTCGTCCGCAAAGAACGCGCCCTCACAGCCAACTATCGCAAGCAGTTCGATAAGCTCGGTGGCCGTGACGTAGACGAAATCCTCGCCGAACTCGATCAGATCGAGGCGTACAAGGCTGCGGCTGAATCCAAGGGTGTCGACGAAAACGTCATCGAGACCCGGCTGAAATCCAAGCTCGCACCGATCCAGCGCGAGAAAGATCAGCTCGCCAAGCAGTACGCAGAAGCCCAGGAACTGCTGCAGCAATTCCAGCAGAAAGAACGCGTCAGGACTATCCACGACTCGGTGCGGTCTGCCATCGCCAAATCAGCCGGATTCCTGGGGCAAGCAGCAGAGGACGCCCTGATGTATGCAGAGCGTATGCTGGAAATCGACGAAACCGGCCGCGTCGTCACCAAAGACTCAGTTGGTGTCACCCCAGGCATTGATGCCACCGTGTGGTTGCAGGAAATGCAGCAGCGCAAACCCTACTGGTGGGGTGAGTCCAAGGGCGGCGGAGCTACCGGCGGTAAATCATCTGGCGGTGTGGCTGGCGATAACCCCTTCAGCCACAGCGGTTGGAACGTAACAGCTCAAGCCAAGCTGGTTCGTGAAAACCCAGAGCGCGCAGCTCAAATGGCTCGCTCTGCCGGCACCTCCATCGGCGGTCCGCGCCCTCAGAAATAATCCAACCACATGCCCCGGTCATTGATTGGGGCATTGCTTTTCTGTAATATCCCTGATAAGCGCCATGACGTGATGTTTTCGGCGCCTGTCGAAAACTCAATCAAAGGTAACTGCAAATGGCAACTACCCAAATCTCTGACATCATCGTCCCGGAAATCTACAATGCATACCTCCGTCGCATGTCGATGGAAGACAATGCCCTGATCCGCTCCGGCGCCGTCGTGGCTGACTCCGAACTGTCCGGCCTGCTGGCTGGCGGTGGCCTGAAGTTCCACAGCCGCAGCTTCAACCCGCTGGACGCCGATGACGACGATCGCGTGTCGAGCGATAACCCGACCCAGTTGGCTCAGCACGGCAAAATCACTTCGGCTCACGAAGTCCAGCTGCGTCTGTCACGCAACAAATCGTGGTCGAGCATGGACCTCGCTGCTGCTCTGGCTGGTACCGATCCCGCTCAAGCTATCCAGTCGTACACCTCCGACTACTGGCTGGCTCGCCAACAGGCCGCTCTGATCGCCTCGGTTCGCGGCGTCTTCGCCGACAACGCCAAAGCCCCGACCGCCGGCGAGCACGTGCTCAACGACATGACCAACAACATCAGTAGCGGTACCGGCGCTGCTGCAGCATTCTCGGCCTCGGCTTTCATCGACGCTCAATCTACTATGGGCTCGCATCAGTCTGATCTGTCGCTGGTCGCTGTGCACCCGGTCATCTACACCGAAATGCGTAAGCAAAACCTGATCGACTTCATCCCTGTGTCGATCAACGGCGCTGCTATCTCGGTCCCGACCTATCAAGGCGCACAGGTTTTGATGGATTCCCGTATTCCGTCGAATGCCGGCGTGTTCGAAACGTGGCTGTTCGGCCGCGGCGCTATCCGCTTCGGCTTCCATCTGCCGATGAACGCCGTCGCTACCGAGCGCAAAGAAGACATCGGTAACGGCGCCGGCGGCGAGATCCTCTACAACCGCCAAGAGTGGGTGTTCCACCCGGTCGGCTACGCTTATCGCGGTGGCGACTTCCCGACCAACGCCAACACCACCGGCAATCTGGCTCACGAAGACAGCTGGCAGCGTGTCTTCAAAGATCGCCGCGAGATCCGCATTGCCCGGCTGATCAGCAAACAGTTCTAATGTTTAGCTAATCAGCAAGCCCCGTTACGCGACGGGGCTTTTTTATGGAGCAAACAAGGAGCAAACATGTCTGACAATGTAATGCGTGAGTACCTGGCAGCGCAGCAACGCATCGCCCAAGAGGATGCACCCGCATTCGACCGCGCCAAACAAGACGGACGCTGGTACCGCACAATCGGGCGGCACGGCGAGAACACCGTCATCTACAACGCGATGGGTACCGACCATCCGGACGGCACCAACGAGTGGGAGTTCGTCACCGTCGGCTACCTGCAAGCACACGGCGGCAGCGGTGGCGGCGGCAGCGGTCTCACACCCTCTCAGTACGTTGCAAAGATCAATGGTAAAACAGGCAACGTCACACTGAATCACGAAGACGTAGGCGCCCTGTCAGCCACGTACACGCCTCCGCTGGCCACCGAAACCGATCCAGGTATGGTCACGGCTGCCGACAAGAAAGCCATCAGCAAGTTGTCGTTCAACGGCACTTCTCTGGAAGCGTCTGCCCATGTGGTTGCGACCCAAGGTCTCGACGTCAATAACAACCACATCACTGGCCTGTCCGATCCGTCACTGCCTGATCAAGCCGCTACCAAGCGCTACGTTGATCAGGCCATCGCAGCGGTCCCGCGCGGCAACGGCGGTGGCGGTGTGGCTGGCGTATCATCCGTCAATGGCCGCACTGGCGCAGTCACTCTCACCGCATCCGATGTAGGGGCAGTCGATGCCAACTATGTATCGCAGGCAATTTCACGCATTCCGTCGCAACCACAAACAACGGTTAACGGCAAAACTGGCAACGTTACGCTCACGTATCAAGACGTGGGTGCAGCAGCTGCACTCCATAGTCACCAGCTGGCTTCGGCCTCGGACAATGGCTTCATGTCCGCGGCTCATTACACCGTCGTTGATTCACTTACTGTTGCTGGCCTTGACATTTCTGTGCGTAAGCATCTGGTGGCAACGGCTGGTCTTGACCTCAATAATCAGCAACTGACTGGCCTCGCTGAACCGACTGCAGCCACGCATGGCGCCACCAAAGGCTACGTGGATGCCAAGATCGCTGCCGCAAGCATTGGTGGCCAAGGCGCCCCAGCAGGCGTCGCTAGCGTCAACGGCAAAACAGGCATCGTCACCCTGACAGCTGACGACGTCGGCGCAGCCACCAAAGCATATGTGGATGGCAAGATCGTCGAAGCCCCAGTAGCATCGGTAAATGGCAAAACAGGCGCTGTGACGCTCTCGGCAGACGACGTAGGGGCAACCACCAAGGCGTACGTTGACAGCTCCATAGCGGCCATCCCTGCAGCTCCGGTAGCACCCGTTCAGTCAGTCAATAACAAGACTGGCAACGTGCGATTGACCGCCGTCGACGTAGGTGCCGCTACCCAGCAGCACATGCACAACGTCGTGACGTCCGAGGTCAACGGGTTCTTCCCAGCTGACAAGTTTGGCGTCATCGATGGCCTGTCTGTGGTCGGCGGCAAGCTCTCGTCCACGCTCCCGATTACCGCCCCAAGCGCCACTATCGAGCAACAGCCGACCGAAGGCACCCACGCAGCCAACAAGACGTACGTTGACAGCGCAATCGCTGCGGCAAAGATCACCGGCCAAGGCGGCACCCCAGTCGGTGTGGCTTCAGTCAACGGTAAAACTGGCGCAGTCACACTGGCGGCCAGCGATGTCGGTGCAGCCACGAAAGCCGATATCCAGACCGCCATCAACGCCATACCAGCCCAGAAGGTAACCAGCGTCAACACCAAAACAGGCGACGTAGTCCTGTCATACACCGACGTTGGCGCCGCCCCCGTCCGCCACCAGCACGCCGAATCCACCAATACCGAAGCCGGCTTCATGTCAGCCAAGCATCACAAGATCGTTGATGCAATGCTGCTCGAAGGCACGACACTGACAATCAATCCGAAGCTGGACATCCCCAACGGCGCCATCCTCTCGGGCTCGAAGCTGACCCAAGTCGGTGACCCAGAGGACGCAAAAGACGCGGCCAACAAGAAGTATGTGGACGCCAAAGTAGCCGGCATCCAGATGCCCGCAGCGCCCGTACAGAGCGTCAATGGCAAGACTGGGGCGGTTACCCTGTCAGCGGCTGAAGTCGGCGCGGCGACCGCTACAGACGTCTCTACGGCCATTGCCGGCATCACTTATCCAGTGACATCCGTGGCTGGCAAGACTGGTTCCGTCACGCTGACAGCGGCTGATGTGGGTGCAGCCACAGAAGCCTTCGTGAGGTCACAGATTGCGGCTATCCCGGCAGCTCCCGCAGCCCCGGTGCAGAGCGTCAACGGCAAGACCGGGGCTGTCACGATCTCGCTCGAGGAACTCGGTGGCCAGACTGCTGCACAGGTCAATGCCGCAATTGCCGGCATCGATCACCCGGTTAAGTCAGTCAACGGTAAAACTGGCGCCGTAACGCTGTCGGCCAAAGACATCGGGGCTGCAACCACAGAGGACATCACAAAGGCCGTAGCAGAGATTCCTGCGGCTCCCGTGCAGTCGGTTAACGGCAAGACCGGTGCTGTAGTCATCGACAAAGCCGGCGTCGGCGTCGATGGTCTGATGTCCAAAGAGGACTTTGCCAAGACAGCCAGACTGATCGCAACCCCGGGCGGCCTGACAGTCTCCGGTGAGCTGCTTGCTTCCGGCGGCATCGCAATGGCTGGCCGCAAAATCGAGGGACTTGGCTCTCCGACCGCAGAGCGTGACGCAGCCACAAAGGGCTATGTGGATGCCGAGATCACCAAGGTACGCGGTCAGGGTGGTACCACTGAGCTGGCTTCTGCAACCTCCAACGGCCTCATGTCCTCCGTGCAGTACAACGCCGTCTCCCGTCTGTCGGTGCAAACCGATGGCCTGCAAGTCGGAGAAAAACTGCTGACACCAAACGGTATCGATGCCAAGCAGAAGGCTATCTCGAACCTGCTGGACCCTGTGGCTGACAAAGATGCCGCCACCAAGTGGTATGTCGATCAGGAGATCAAGAAACTGCCACAAGCAGGTGGTGGCAGTGGGGCTGCTCCAGAGCCCGACGACACGGTGTTTGCCCCGCTGGTCAATGCCGGTCTGACGCTCAAAAATGGCCCGGAAAATCCTGTCCCTCAGCTGACTAACCCGCCGGCGTTCGAGCAATACAAGCCAATTCGCGCTCCGTACTACAACACCCCGATTGCGAAAATCACCCGCAACAAAGAGGCAATTGCCGCTGGTGAAAGACCGTATCGCTCCGATTATTCGCGGCGCAATGCGTTCAACTGCGACAACACACTGTTCCTCACGTACCGCAAAGACGGCTACTGGTTCGTCAATGATGCCAAGACGCTTAAGCCCATCGGCGACGCTCTACCGAGAATGGCAACCGACTGCGAGCCGATCTGGTCCGACACCGATCCTCATGTACTGTGGGCACTGCCGCCGTATGGTGAAGGCTGCAAGCTCTATGAGATCAACGTAGAGACCCGCAAAGTCGTCAAGACCTACGAGCTGCAAGAACGACTGAAAGCGTTCTGGCCCGACGCTGGTCGCTGCTGGACCAAATCCGAAGGCGCTCCGTCGCGTGACGGTCGCTACTGGTGCTGGATCATTGAAACCGCAGGCTACGAAGTCCGCGGGATCATTGTCTATGACCGTGTGGAAGACAAGATCATTGCGCATATGAATGCGACGGTGAAACCCGACCACACCTCGATGTCACCCAGCGGCAAATACGCCATCGTCTCGTGGGCCTACAACGAGCCGCTCGGCACTCGTGCATATACGCGCAATCTGACGGACAAACACCCGGCAGCAACGGGCAATGATCCGTATATCAAGCTGCACACACAGTCTGAGCATAGCGATATCGCCATTACCAAGGACGGGCGGGAAGTGTATGTGGCTGCAGATTACACAGGTACCAACGGCCAGATCTTCATGGCTGACCTGGAGACCGGCCAGCGCACCAACCTGCTGTACATGTACGATCAAGGTACGGCGACGGCCTACCACATCTCCGGTAAAGCATACGACGCCCCAGGATATGTGGTTGTCTCGACCTATCAGGAGCATCTCGGCAGCGATACCGACGTGAACAACTTGCGCAATAAACCGCTGATGCAGTGGTACCACCGCAAAGTGTTTACGATCAGCCTCGAGGCTAGCCCGAAATACAAAGTGCTGGCTTGGGCCGACTCCGACCGCCTGAAGCACTGGCCGGGCAACGATGGTTATTGGGCTGAGCCTCAGGCAACCGTCAACAATAACCTGACGCGCGTGATGTTCAACTCGAGCATGAGCAGCACCAACGTCAATGACATCGAGTGCTTCATGTTGGCAATCCCGGAAGGAACTTTCCCGAGTGTCAAACGGAAGACCGACCTGAGCGCGTATGTCAAGAAAGACGGCTCCACGGCATTTACTGGCAACATCAATGCTGGCAACCACAATGTGATCAGCCTGGCCGCTCCAACTGCCAACGATCATGCAGCGACGAAAAAATATGTCGATGACAAATCGTCAGAGACCCTGACGGCAGCGAAAGCGTATGCCGACAGTAAATCTGGCGGCGGTGGCGCCGCTGCTGCGACCGAAGCAATCCCAGGCAAGATCATCGGCGTACTGCAATGGCGTGGATGCTCTGCTGGTGCAACCACGGCGATGGAGGTGCTGCAGCCCCTCGGTACGCTGTACAACGCGAACTACGGGACCATTAAGTTTGCGTGGCCGCAACTTAAGGCAGCTGACAACTTTGTGCTGTATATCCCAGATGCAGGCATGTACAAGTGCGAGTTGGTCGCAATGAACTCGTCCACACAGCCGATTTACCTGAAAGACACTCAGGGCACGCTGGACGGATTCGCAGGTCCTATGGCAGAATCTAGCGCCGTGCCGCTCGGTACGGGTATGTCATTTGTCTTTGGCACGAACATTCCCAATCGCCTGGTCCGACTGCCAATCCACTGCCCAGGAACTGCGCGCAAACCGATCCCCGACATCATGGCAATCATCTCTCTGGTAGCTCTCAAAAAAGACATCCCAGTAACCTGATATGAAACTGACCACATCCGGCGGTGACGATACCGCCGCGATCAGGTCAGCGGTGGCCAGTAACACAGATGTGGAGCTGGCCACTGGCAATTACCTGATCACCGATCAAATCGACATTGGCAACGGACAGTGCCGCACATTTCGTGGGGCAGCCGGCACCAAGATCATCGTACGTGGTAGAGCTGGCCAACGCGTCGGCTTTCTCGTGCGCAACCAAACGCACTATGACCTAACTATCTCCGGCATCGAGTTTGCCTGCGAATCGCTCGCCGATAACCAAGAGGGCGTTATCTACGGCATCTCGTGTCGTAACGTGACGGTCCAGGACTGCAAGTTCACGGGCATCACCCGCGGGCATGCAGTCTCCTTTGTGGATGCGTGCGACAACATCCGAGTCCTCTCCAACCACATCACAGCACATGGGCACGAAGACAAGCATTCGCCAGTCTGCATCAAGCTGCACGGCACGCTCAATGGCGTAACCCGCACACAGTGGCTTGCGTCAGGTACGCTCCCGTCTATCGTGCCGCTGACCAATAGCATCGTGGCTGGGAACTATTGCACTGGCGGCTACTATAGCGTATCCCTCTCCGCTGCACACCACTGCTACGTGGAAAACAATACGTTCGCGGACAACAAGCGCGGCGTATCGTGCCAAGACCAATCCAACTACAATACGATCAGCAATAACGTCATCCGGGACAACATCTCCAGCGGCATCCACATCGCCTACGGGGCATCGTACAATACGATCGCGAACAATCGCATCTTCTCCTCAGTGACTCAAGGTCAGGGCATCCTGCAAAGCTATGTCGCAGCGAAATACAACCGCTTCGTCTCGAACGAGATGTATGTCACAAACACACGATTCGCCATCTACCTCGGCGTACAGGCAGATGGGTGTGTGGTCGAGAATAATCATGTGGAAGCGTCGCCAGAACGCGTATACATTGCTGTGGAAAGCGATTGGAATAGCAAATCTGGCTCTCGTGTCCATTACGGTTTTAATGCTTCTCCTGACGATAATTTCGCCAAGTCATCCATGAAGGATATCCTGATCAGGAACAACACGCTCGTGCAGCTCAATGAGCAGCCGTCGATTCTGCTTTCAGCAATCAACGCGTATAATCTGACTGGCGTGACACTTGCCGGTAACACCCGTTACTGGAAACCAATCAAAGTCGAAGAACTGAGATACGGAACAGGAACTCTGCAATATGTCCAATACTGAAGAACTGAAACAGCGCATTGACGCTGGGGTCGAAGAAGTCGCCGGCCTGCAAAAGCAGGTCGCCGATCTGCAGCAGCAGATCTATGAGAAGCAAGTCGCTCTCGATCAGCTGCGAGGCGAATACGATGAGGCAACCCGTGTGGTTGGCGACAGTACGTCCGTGGCAATCCAGGCGTATCTGGCACGTCAGAACGAACTGGCCTCCCAACGCGCCGCAGCCCGCGAGAAACTGGCCGGCATGCTGGAAGTCGGTACGCTCGAAGAAATTGCCGAAGCTCTGCCGGTCGACAAACCGCGTGGGAGAAAAGCAAATGCGCAGCCTGCTGAGTAACTATCTCAAGGCACAGAAGCGCCGTCAGAATGAAGCTATTCTGCGGCGCGCAAACGTATCCGCCGGCGGTGTGATGCCCGTCGGTGGGTATGTTCTGTTTGCCAACTCTCGCTATGAGCAGTGGGTCGAAGCCGGTGCAACACTCCCGGCTGGTGCTCGTATCTCCTACAAATACGGGGCTTGATCGATGATTGTCGAGAATGGTGATGGTGTGGTTGGTGCCAATAGCTATGCTTCGGTGTTCTTCGCCGATGAATACTTCGGCGCACGCGGCAATGACGCTTGGGTCGGCACGATCCGGCAGAAAGAGGCTGCACTCATCAAAGCATCCGACTATATCGACCTGCGCTGGGGCTCTATGGCCGGTGGCGCACAGCTCAATGAGGAGCAGGGGCTCGTGTGGCCCCGTTGCTCCAAAGGACTGCCAAAAGCCATCCGCAAGGCGTGTGCAGAGTACGCAGTGATTGCACTCACGCAGACGCTTGCTCCAATCCCCCGTGTGGATGACTCCGGCGCCAAGACGATCGTCACCTCCAAAGAGGTCGGCCCGCTCAAACAGTCGTTTGCGCAAGTAACCGGCCAGACCAAATCCGGGATTGCATCCATGTATCGCGAGTACCCGATCCCCGATGGGATGGTGCTGTCAGTGATTGGCGGCAGCGCCCTCAACGGTAAGGTGCTGCGATGAGCAATCCAGCCGTCTGGTACTGGCCTGAATGGGTCGCGCTGGCTACAGAGATGATCGGCGACGCTGCGCGTGAGGTGCAGTTCCTGTCGATCAGCAAAACACCAGCCGACCCGGCTAAACCGTGGCAACCACAAGGAACTGTCGAAAATGTGGTATCCGGCAATGCTGTATTTGTCCCTATCGGCAGTGGTCTTGGTACAAACTTTGCCACGGAAGACATGCTCAAACGCATCGACCTAGTAGCTATCGTCGAGCCAAAGATCAATGTGGTTGCCAACCACAAGGTCAAGGATGACACCGGCAAAATCTATAAGGTCGAGTGGGTCCAAGAACTGCGCCCGGGCGAAACCAAAATCCTGTCATACGTGGGGCTCAAAGAATGAAATACCTCGAAGCAAGGGATTATCTATTCGGGATTGTGCGTGACGCCAATCTCGGCATCCCCATCAATTGGCAGGATGTGGTTGGCGAGACTCCAGCCACAGAATCAACATGGGCAAGAGTGTGGTTGGCTCACTCCATCGGTGAACAAGCATCACTCTCTTGCGAGAACGGAATGAAACGCTGGAGATCAGCAGGAACGCTGGTCATCCAGATCTACGAACCTGTCGCAAATGGTAGGCGTGATGGCTACAATATTGCGCAAAAGCTGGTAGATGCGCTGCGCAACTACCGTCACGATAACCTGTGGTTGCGTCGGCCGCAAATGGCTGAATACGGGTCTCAAGGGAATTACTCCCAAACCCGCGTAACCGCATTCTTCGAGTACGACGATTATGGCAGTCTGTAAGTCAAACAAAATCGACTCTAACGTAACCGGACTCCGGTTTGCGGAAGAGGAGTGCCTTGGGCTCTTGCCCAGCTCACCCGCGTGGTATCCGCTCGAGCCAAACAGCTATTCGGATTTCGGCGGGCAAATCACCACGGTTGCACGCAACCCGATCAACCAGTCACGCCAGCGCAAGAAAGGCGTTACCACGGACCTGGAAGCGTCCGGCGGGTTCAATCAGGACTTCACCTTCAGTAACACGACACGGCTGCTGCAGGGCTTCCTGTTCGCCGATATGCGCAGCAAAGGCGGTAATGAATACTTCGGTCGCTCGTACGTGACGATCGGGATGGATGCCGCGCAAGGCATCGGCGTACAGGGAACTGCCGCAACATACTTTGCTGTTGGTCAGCTGGTCAGGCTGTCTGGATTCTCGTCTGCCAAGAACAATGGTCTGAAAGTCATTATCGGTGTGAGCGGTGCATATGCCTCAGTAGAAGGCGAAGTGGAAGCAGCAACCGCATCCACAACGCATGTCGCAAAGGTGGTTGGCCACCGATTCGGTAAAGGTGTGCTCGCATTCTCGGTCAATACCGATGGCCGCCTGTCGCTCTCGAGCGCAAGCGCCGAATTGCCGCGGCATATCCAGAACTCGCTGCTGCCGGGCGAATGGGTGTATTTCGGGTCGGACAATCCTGCCTGCCGGATGGAGAAGAACAACGGGTTTGCTCGTGTGCACTCGGTCAACTCGCGGTTCATTTACTTCGACAAGTACACGTGGACCCCGGACAAGAACGAGACGGCCACGGAGAAATTCCTTGAAATCTACTTCGCCGATACGATCCGCAACGAACTTGATTACAGCCTGATCAAACGCCGTAGCTACCAGCTCGAACGCACACTGGGCAGTGATCAAGACGGCCAGATGTCCGAGTACCTTGTGGGTGCAATCCCGAACGAAGCAACGATTAATATCGCGCAAGCAGATAAGATCAATATCGATCTGTCGTTCGTTGCCACGGACAACGAGCAGCGCACCGGCAAGCAAGGCATCAAGTCAGGTGACCGCCCTGAACTGAATCCGGAGACCGCGTTCAACACGTCGAGCGACTTTGCCCGTATCCGGCTGGCCGAAGTGAATAACGGTATTGCCGCACCGAAGCCGATGTTTGCGTACGCCACCGAGTTGTCGATCTCGATCAACAACAACGTGACGCCTACCAAAGCGGTCGGCGTTCTTGGCGCTATCGACGCCTCCATTGGTACATTCGAGGTCGGCGGTAACATCACGGCGTATTTCGCAGACGTTGACGCCATGAAAGCGGTGCGCAATAATGCTGACGTCACGCTCGATGTGGTTATGATCAAGGAAGGTAAAGCCGTGGTCATCGACATTCCGCTGATGGCTCTCGGCAACGGACGTCTGTCGGTCGAACAAGACCAGGCAATCACGATCCCTCTGGAGATTCAAGCGGCACAATCGAGCTTCGGTCATACCCTGATGTGGCAGTTCTTCAGCGATCTGCCCAAAGCCGCAACCACCAAGTAATTTCTCTCTCCTCGCTGTCATGTTGTATATTAGGGGGGTCTCGAAAGGGACTCCCCTTTTTTTCATCAATGACAGAGAGATCAGGACATGAGCATCTATAGCAAATTCGGCACTGACGTCCAGAAAGAGAAAGAAGGCACCCGCATCGTGGTTGACGTAACCAACGATGGCAAAGAAGTCGCTTTCTACATCGCCCGTAAAGGCGGCCGCAACGCCGAATACGCCGCTGCAGTGAAACGCCACTTCGAAGCCAACCGCGCGGAACTGTCCAAGAAACAACCGAGCGAACAGGCAACCATCGAGTTTATGTGCCGTGTATTTGCCGACGCCGTGGTCAAAGGCTGGGAGAACGTTACGACGCCTGACGGCAAAGATCTGCCGTACAACAAAGACACCTGCGAAATCCTGCTGTCTGACCTGCCCGACCTCCTCGAGTACCTGGACAAACAAGCCGAGAACATCGAGAACTTCCGCAACGACGCTTGGGCGGAAGACGAAAAAAACTGACGGAATGCCTGCGCTGGCATCTGAAAAATGATCCAGTGCAGGTAGAGATGATCCGCAAACAGGCCATCCAGAACGGATTTCCGGTCCCGCCAGAGATCGAGAATAAGCCCGAGCTGCAACCACATCTGCAGGTCTACTGGATGGCTTTCTGGCAGCTTACGACGTGTCGTAACGCGCTCTACATGACCGAAGGGCAGATACCTTGGCATGTGGTTGACGACTGGGGCAAAGGCGCTGGTATGACTCGCGACGAGCGGCAAGACTTGTGGTTGGCTATTAGTACGATGGATAATGTCTATCTCGACCACAAGTCCAAACAGCTCGAACGCAATGCCCAAACAAACGTCAAAGCAAAAACTCGATAACTTAGCGAGACAGGTTGAAGTCGGCACGCAGGAAATGATGCGGCGCGTCGCTCTCAACATAGATAGCGCGCTCGTCCTGACCACCCCGGTGGATACAGGGCGGGCGCGTTCCAATTGGCAGGTATCGATTGGCAAGACAGCATTCGGTACGGTTGACCAGCCGATGTCTCCATCAGAGGTTATTGGTAATGCCAAGTCAGAGCTGTCAAAATTACGCGACTCCGACTCGAGTGTGCATATCACCAACAACCTGCCATACATCCAGCGCCTCAATGAGGGTTGGTCTCCGCAGCAACCGGCAGGGTTCGTTGATCAGGCGATTGCCACTGTGGTCGGCTCCATCCACAAACAGAGGGTTCTTGGTAAATGACCACTGAAACCATAGACATTGTCGTCAAGCAGACCGGCGCGAAGCAGGTCGCTAAGGACATCGAGCATATCGGCACGTCGGCTAGTAAGGCCGAGTCGATGGTGTCCAAACTCAACAAGATGATTGCGGTCGTCGGGCTGGCCGGCGTCACTAAAAAGGTACTCGACTACGCGAATGCGTGGGGTGACTTCAACAACAAGGTACGATCAGCCACGAACACAGCGGCAGAGTTTGAGAAGGTACAAAAGGGGCTGATAAGCGCAGCTCTGCAAACAGGGCAGTCACTCGAGTCTGTGTCAGATATGTACCGGACGATGAGCATCTCCGCCACGGAGCTTGGCAAGTCCCAGGAGGACATGCTCAAGTTCACCCGGCTGGTGTCCCAGGAACTGGCAAACTCTGGTGTCGGTGCCGGTCAAGCGAAGGACGCCCTGCTGCAGCTGTCACAAGCACTCGGCAGTGGTACCGTCAGGGCACAGGAGTTTAACTCCGTGCTGTCTGGCGCACCGTCGCTGATGAAGCGGATTGCAGAGAATGTGGATGGCGCAAACGGCTCGATTGCGAAACTCCGGGAGATCATGAACAGCGGAGGGCTCAAGTCCACTGCTGTATTCGATGCCATCCTCAAAGCGCAGAAAGGGATCGAAGAGCAGGCAAAACGCATGCCTCTTACGATGGGTAGCGCATTTACCAACCTGCAGACGCAACTGACGAAGTTCATCGGCCAGATGGACGAGTCATTTGGAATTACCGGTGCGCTGGCGAAAGGCATTCAGTTCATCGCCGACCACATGCGGGAACTTGCTGGTGTCGTCACGGGCGTTGGTGCGGCTATTGCGATCGCATTTTCCCCCGCCATTGTGGCTGCATTCGGCGCTCAAGTTGCACGTGTGTTGCTGCTGATCCGCGCAAATCCGTTCATCGCGCTCGCGTCTGCGATCGGCGCTGCCATCGGATATCTCTCGCAATTTAAGGATGAAATCAGGATTGCTGGCGAAGGATCGGCCACACTGGGGACGCTGGCAACCACAGCTTTCGACAAGATCAAGCAGAGCATTTCATCGACAATCAGTTCTGTGGTTGAGTTCGGCAAGAAAATGTGGGATTCCCTGTCATTCGGTGCCCTGGGCTCAGTGGTGGCAGGTTTCGTCAAGAAAATCAGTAGCTACTTCTCGAACTTCTTTGCTGGTGTCGGGGATGGCTGGTTTGGCGTCGCACGCGGAATCGCCCGTGTGCTTGACTCGCTTACGGCCGGAATGAGGATGGCCGTCGATGTCATCGCCAGCTTCTGGGGCGCGTTGTTTAGCAGCATCCTCGAAGTCGGGAAGCGGGCGTTCAACGGGCTGCAGAGCGGTGTGGTTGGCGCTGCCAATGCCGCGATCTCTGCCATCAACAAACTTACCGGAAGCAACATCGTAGAGATCAAGGTTAAACCCTTCTTCGATGAGAAGGATTTCAAGAATCCACTCAAGGCCGTTCAAGAGGCAATCTCTCGCGACCACAATTCGCACACCGCAGAAAACGCTCTGGTTAGTGTCGGTAATGCAGCGAACGAGACGCAGAAGAAGATTGACGCGCTCAAGAATAGCGCAAAGGACACGAACGCAGAGATTGCGAAGGTGAAGATGCCTGCGCAGGGCAACGCCGCCAACGGCGGCAATGTCGTCATGGCGGGCGGCTTGAGCGACAAGAATGCAGAACTGCTGCGATGGCTGCAAGAGATGCAACGCGCAATCGATCCGATCAACGCCGCGATGAAGGAGTTTGCTGAGCGCTCCAGGTTCGCTATGGATGCGGTTGAAGACGGGACTATAACTCTGCAGCAATACAATCAGATCATCAGCCACATGACAGAGCAGTACCGCGGCGTACTGAATCCGATGGGCGAGGTGCTGGCCGGACTTGAGCGTGAGGCCGAGATGATCGGTAAATCACGTGAAGAGCGCGAAGCCGACAATCGTGTGATGCAGATTGTCGCCGACCTGAAAGCCAAGGGTGTGGTTGCAACGGAAGAAGAGACCAAAGCCATCCATGAGCAGATCAAGGCGATGCAGGAACAGGCCAAGATCGCGCAGATCGTGGAGGAGATGAAGTATGAGTCTTCAGTTGGCCGCGCTTCCAACATCGCTGATCAGATCAAGGCGCTTACGCAAAGCGGACTGCAGGGGCAGGACTTCTCTGACCAGGTAAACCGTATTTACGGGTTTGCTCAAGAAGACAGCTTCAATCGCCAGCTCTCGCAGTACCAGAACTACCTGTCGCAGCTCGATCAGCTCAAACAGCAAGAGATCATCAACGAGCAGCAATACTCGCAGATCAGGCTGCAGATCCAGCAGCAAGAGAACGATCTGAAGATGGCGAATGCATCGAGTTACTTCGGTGCACTGGCCGGATTGTCGACAAACAGCAACCGCCACCTGGCGCGGATCGGCAAGGCTGCAGCTATCTCGCAGGCCACAATCAATATGTACCAGGCCGCGTCTAAAGCGTACGCTGAAGGCGGCATCATGGGGGCCGTTACATCTGCACAGGTCATGACGCAGGTTGTTGGTCTGATCAATCAGATTAGCTCGCAGAACCCACGATTCATGACGGGCGGATCGTTCACTGTAGGCGGATCAGGTGGCACTGACTCGCAGATGGTGTCATTCCGGGCGTCTCCGGGTGAGCGTGTGACGGTGGCCACTCCATCGCAAGTGCGAAAAGGCACGTCAGCTGTGGTTGATGGGGATAACAGTAGCGGCGCTCAAACTGCTACAATTACCCCGAAAATCATCAACGTACTCGACCCGGGAATCGTCGGCGATTACCTCAAGACCGATGAAGGTGAACAGATCGTGATGAATATTATCCAACGCAACAAGTCTCAACTCGCGGAGCTTTGATCAACCATGGCGATGTCTTATTCCGAGAAGCAAGAAGCCATCATCCAGTCCACTGGCAACAACCGCGTCCAGTGCAAGGGGTGGACAGGAAGACCAGATTACAACGGAGCAAGGACATCGCCCAACGGTACTGACGGGCAGTGGAAAGGTGCCACTCTTGTTATGGGTGGCCACCTCAAATGGCAGCCTGAACAGGCGTCGTGGTGGCATGAATTTGGTGCCGTCAAAAATATGGGCGGATTGCAGGCTGTGTGGAACTGGAAATGGTTTCAAACCACGCAGTCATGGTTCGTGTTCATGGAGCAGACTGGCAACTCCAATAACAACCTGGAGATGCGTGGCAATATCCGAAATATGACGTTCTGGGTGCTGCGTAAAGGTCAGAGTACGTGGGAGCAATGGCAGAACACAAGTGATGTGTACTGGGGTAACTATTTTGCGTACTCGATGCAGTCTGCTACCGGTCGTAACCCTCGCTTCTGGCGCGAAGGCAGCCACAGTGTGGTAACGATCGAAGGGCAGCTTCGCTCTGTGTCGCACTTTGGGCCTGCGGTTATCTCGGTACGGTCACCAGAAACCGTTGAGGCCGTCATGGTCTCTGCCGAAGTGCGTATGGACCCGTCAATGCCTGCTGGAACGAAGCTGGCTGTTCATATCGGCGGCGACCACAAGTGGATTGGCGACACAGCATTCATGAACTACTACCCGGGTATGGGCGTGTCGCAGCTGCAAGACCTTGGCCGCGAATGGAAGCGTATCTACTACGTGTCTGTGGAAGGCGCGCAGAATGATATGCCCCTGCGCCGGATTACCAAGGCTAGATTCCTTGCGTCAAACGTCCCGATGGACGACATGCGCGGCGGAAACAATGGCGCGCCTATGCCATCGCCCGCTCCTACTCCTGCGCCAACACCTTCGCCTTCGCCTTCGCCGACCCCCTCGCCTAGTCCTGCGCCATACAACCCGACGGCTACTGATTCACACCAAGGCATTCCGCGCCCTACCACATTCGGTAGCATGCCCGGCAAGAACAACTTCTTCTGGATCAAGAAACGCCCAGGTGTCGAGCCAGATAGCATCGCGTGGTACGTCGAGTTCAAGGCCGTGCAGGACGGGCGCGTCATGTCGAACTGGGACACAGAGCAAGACGTACGCCTGATGTCCAACCGGAATAACTGGGATCCGGTGAACTGGAAATGGCCTGCGTATGTTGATACGTCCGGTGGTGATCTACCCCGCGACCTGTCCAACGTCAAGGTGCAGTGGATCACGGTTGACCGCAATAACATGAACAGCGTGTCGCCGCACAACACCATCGGCATCGGCGAAGACTTCATCACGTACTGGGGTGAGGATGGCAGGAACATCGTCCCGCGTGCTCAGCTCAAGGAATCGACTGGTGGTGCTGCGCCCACACCTTCGCCTGCACCGTCGCCTACTCCTTCGCCGTCGCCTGCACCTATCCCGACGCCGACGCCAGTGCCGACCGGCCCGAAGATCGTGCCATACACCAACGCTGGCTACGTGACCACCAGCAACGAGTACAAGCGCCTGTGGGGTCCGGCTGCTAACGGGCACGTGACCAACCTGTCCAATACGACGATCGGCCCGAACAAGTACACGTCGTTCCGCTTCCGCGCCCAGCGTGGCGGCCAGGTGTCGACCCTGCAGCTCTATTGGCAGGGTGGTAGTGGGTACGCGGCTGGTAATGGCGGCAACATCAAGATCACGATCTGCAACGATGACGGCACCAGTAACCACTTCCCTAATCTGGGCAGTGTGGTTGGAACGTTCTGGTTCAAGCCGAACCGCAATACAGGTTCGATCTTCGATGCCATGCGACCGACTGGCACAACCACACTTGTGACTGGCCGGCTGTATCACATCGTCTGTGAGAACGTCGATGGTAACCCGAGTGCCAACTATTTCTCGAACAACAGCCGCGGCATGTATCACTCGACGGGTGCACGCCCTAACCGGATGGCTGCGCTGACGGATTGCGAAACACTGTACAACCCGGTTGGCAGTGGCTGGCGGTCGCTGTCGGTTGGCTATTCCAACTTCTCGCGCCAACCCATCTACGGCATCCGATTCACGGACGGTGGTGAGATCGGAGAGACCCAGATGGAAGCCGCGTCGCAGATCGGCAGGACAGCGTTCGAATGGACGTCGTCCAGGTACGGTCGCGAGCTGTTCGATCCGCAGCCGACCGATATGTCGTTCAGCGGGGTGTCTGTGGCTGCGTCAACCACAGGTGGTACGCTGTCCATCACGGTCGGTACAAGTGGCAACGCTAACCTGTATACGTACGATCTGGTACGCGGAAATAACCGCAAGACTGAGGGCGCCAACATCTCGGTCTCGCCGTGGGAAGACATCGAATTTCCGTCCACGATCACGATTCCGAAGAACACGCAGTTCTGGGTTCAGCTCAAGCCGAAGAGCGGCACGTGGTACATCTCTGCAGCCCGTCGCGGCCAGGATTTGGGACTTGCCGGCGCGTGGTCGCAGTCACATTTCCAGCAGTTCGTGAACGGCTCTTGGCAGGGTTATAACAAGTGGAATGCCGGCGGTAACTGGATTGCGTCTGGTCGCTCTACTGACTCGCTGCCGGTGTACTTTACGCTTGCAACCACAGCTCCTGGCGGTGGTAATCCCGGTGGAGGTGGCGGCGGGGGTGGTAACACGCCCCCGCAAGTTGACAGAAGCAACGTCATCACCGGCGTGCAGGTCGAGAGCGTCACCCGTAACTTGGTGCGCTTCAACATCACAAAACGTACTGGTACTGGCACCGGCGTGAAGCTGCTCAACATCGAGCGCTACGGTAACTATGGCCAGAACTCGCAATGGTGGCCGAAAGCTTCACCAGACGGCCTGCACAAGAGCGAGTGGGTGCCGAAGTTTGAGCCATACTTCCTGATGGATGCGGCTGCGTCTCAGACGATCTTGTACACATTCGACTACGGCAAGATCAACATGCGCAACGTCTTTGTCTTTGACAATGGCCAGCGCATCACGGTTACGGCCAACAACGAATCACAGTTTGATGAGGAAAAACCGGCACCGTCTGTGGGTTACAAGATCGAATACTATTCGCAGGGCCATGAACCGAACGAGGCCACTGGCGACACGATCCATCGTATTGTGTTCCGTGTGGCCGACACCGACGGCACGACGAAACCTGTAATCCAGTCGGTAACTTTCGAAGACCGTGCCGGCAAGGTAACTCGCGCGGACATCAATCTGCCGTTTACTTGGGATAACGGCGTCATTCCCGGCCGCACGCTGTCCATGCCGGTGCATACTCCATATGATCAGGCGATTGATTCGCGCGTCCTTGTAAAGTGGTCCAACGGCCAGACTATCGTGGCCAACATCAAACGTGAAGCAGGAAAGTCTACGCCCCAAGATGACAAGGTCAACGGCGAGACGGACTCGATCTATGAAGGTACGCTCGGTCAGCAGTCCGACGGGCTGGCGGTGATTGTCACCCGTAAGCCGTCTGGAACGAACCAGTGGGGCGACTGGCTGGCATTCGTTGAATTGCGGGGCGGCAAGATCGCCCGTTGGCCCAATGAGATCACGCTGCCTGTGTGGTCGGGCCTGAAGACATTCCCAGCTGTCATCATCGACCACAACGGACAGATGCAAGACGAATGGGAAAAGCTCTCTGTGGCGACGGTGGCGCTGTCCAACGATGGTCTGTTTGCTGAGAGCGACTCTATCTCTGGCGTCAAATGGTATGCACGTGGTAACGGCTATAAGCTGTCAACCACAGAACTGTCTACGATTAACGGCAGGCAACCACGCATCATTGAGAACCCGGCTAACTATGCTGGGTCTGTTGGTGAGGCTGTTCCGTCCGGTATATCTACCTTTGTGTGGGTGCGCTATGTGGACGAAGACGCCAACAAGATTAGGTTCCAATATGTGCCATACCTCAATGGTAAGCC